>Ga0164290_1000421_pt1 | contig 140723 bp, 135 predicted proteins | sample Micstemetagenome_FD_108782 | JGI IMG/M metagenome (GOLD analysis project Ga0164290, IMG submission 108782) | Contaminated culture microbial community from soil near Moab, Utah, USA - Microcoleus steenstrupii SON62 (Illumina Assembly) | ecosystem: Environmental > Terrestrial > Soil > Soil crust...
TCGATCCGCGACCATTGCTCATCGCTCAGCCAATACAAGTTGCTTCGCATCTTCCGTGCTCCTTGCCAGCACGGAATCACTAACCGATTCTTCCCTCAACAACTTTATTGGGTTTCGACCCTAATGTCGGGTCTGGGGAGAGCAGACCGCGTCGGGGAGATCCCTTCTTGAAGCGCTTTGTCTTTGCAGCGATATCGGTCGCGGCCGGGCTGTTCGTCGGCCTGGCCTGCCTGGAAATGCTGGCCATCGGATGGGTGGTCCTGAAGGACGGCCACTACACGCCGGCGCCCCTCCTGTTCGAGCGTCTGCAGAACACCTACGTGCGCAGCGCCACCGAGGGCACGGGCTGTACCTACGCCGACACCCTGTTCCCCCACCCTTACGTTGGCTTCGTCCATCACGACCAGCCGCCGTGCGGGCACTGGCACGTCAACAATGTCGGGTTGAACGGCGAGGATTTCCCGACCGTCAAGCGCGACGACCGCTATGTGATCCTGCTGACCGGCGGGTCGGTCGCGGGCCAGCTCGGACAGACCGCGCCGCCGCCGGCGCCGCGCTATCTCGAGGTCGCGCTCAACGAGCACTATGTCAGCCCCAACGGCCTGCCCTTCCTGGTGCTGAACGGCGGCGATGGCGCGTGGAAGCAGCCGCAGCAGCTGATTCTCTTTTCGCTCTATTCCAACGTCGTCGACGCCGTCGTCACCCTCGACGGCTACAACGAGGTTCTGATGATGACGCCCCTCGCGAGCGGGCGGCTCGAAACGCCGGCGATCAACTTCCTCGAGGTCAATCCGGTCGCCGCCCAGGACGGCTTCGACAACGTCGTGATGAGCTGGATGGCGGGACGCGTCGCCGGCATGATGATGCGGAGCAGCGTCCTCAGCCGATCGCATGCCGCCTACCTCGCCCTGCTGGCGGTGAAGCAAATGACCAAGGCCGACGGGACTTTCCGCGCCCAGAACCCCGAGCAGTTCGGCCGCATGTTCGCCCTGCCCGTGGCGATGCGCGGCGACGCCACCGCGGTGATCGACTTCCAGCTGGCGCAATATCGCCGCTACATCACGCTGATGGACGCCATCGCCCGGCGTGAGGGCGTGAAGGAGCTGTTCTTCATCCAGCCGGTGCCCGCCATCGGCAAGACGCTGAGCGAAGCCGAGCGGCAGGTTAACCCCAACCTCGGCTACGCCGATCGCTACCGCAAGCTCGTGAGCTCGCTCGAGAGCCTCAACGACCAAGGCATCCCCGTCGTCAACCTGCTCGACGTCTTCGCCGGCCAGACCGGCACGATCTATGTCGACGACATCCACTTCGCCCGTGGCCCCAAGGGCGAAAGCGTGGGCTACACCCTGGTGGCCGAGCGCATGGCGCGCGAAATCGCCAAGCGCTGGGGGTTGAAGCCGAAGGAGAAGGAATAAGGCGGCGCTAAGCGGCCAATACCAGGTCGCTGGCCCGCTCCGCCACCGCCGTCACGGCGGCGTTGATCATGGCGGCCGGAAGGCCGGGCAGCACCGAGGCGTCGATCACCCGCAGGCCGGCCACGCCCTTCACGCGCAAGGCAGCGTCGACGACGGCGCCGATGCGGCAGGTGCCGACGGGATGGTGGAAGGACTGCGCCGCCCGACGCACGAACTCGCGGCGCGCGGCCGCGCCGTCCGACCAAGCGGGACCGGGATAGACCTCCGCGCTGCGCCAGTCGTCGAAGGCGCGCGCCGCGCCCAACTCGCGCGCCAAGGTCACCGCGGCCACCAGGCTCTCAAGGTCGGCGGGTTCGCTGAGATAGTTCGGATCGATCAGGGTCGGCATCCGTGGATCGGCCGAAGCCAGACGGATGGTGCCGCGGCTCTGCGGCCGCATCAGGCAGGGCACCAGGGTGTAGGCGGGCGGCGCCAAGGTGCCCACCGCCGGCTGCACGAAGGGCAGCGACAGGCACATCACGAGATGCTCCGGGCTTTCAGCGGGGTTGGTGCGCGGCACGTAGAGCAGCGCGTCGGCATGATTGTAGTGCGAGCGCGGCACCTCGCGGCGCGCCCGGTAGGCGACGCCCGCCAGCAGCAGGTGATCCTCGAGATGGCGGCCGACGTCGGGCACGTCCGCGGCGACCGCGATGCCGAGAGCAGAGAGCGCGTCGGCCGGCCCGACACCCGACAGCATCAGCAGGCGCGGCGAATCGACGGCGCCGGCCGAGAGCAGCACCTCGCCTTCGGGCCGCACGATGCGATCGGACAGGCGCACGCCGAGACAGCGGCCGCGCTCGATCACCAGGCCAAGCACTGTCGTGTCGGTGAGCAGATCGACAGTCGCCGCGTCGTCGAGACTGTCGAGAAAGGCACTGGCCGCATCGTCGCGCACATGACCTCCGCTCACGTGATTGAGGGCCGGCCCCCGGATGCTGAGCTGGTTCCAGGCGACGCCCGTCGTGATGGCCCCGCCGAGATCGGGCGTCATGGCGAAGCCGCGCTCCTCGGCCGCGGCGATGAAGGCCTGGGCCACCGGGGTGCGGTCGGCGACATCGGCCAGCGACAGGACGTGCAGCGGGCCGCGGTCGCCGCGCCAGGCATCGCCGCCACCGGAGAACGTCTCGGCGCGCTTGAAGTAGGGCAGCAGATCGGCGTGGCGCCAGCCGGCCGGCCAGCGATCGTAGGCCGCCGGGTGGCCGGCCTGGTAGGCGAGCGCGTTGATGATGCTCGACCCGCCCACCGCCTTGCCGCGCGGATACGGCATCGTGCGGCCGCCCAGACCCGGCTGCGGCTCGGTGGTGTAGCGCCAGTCGAGCGGACCGCCTGACAGCGTCGGCCAACTCGGCGGATCGGCGACCGCCGGCAGGTGCGTGCGGCCGCCAGCTTCGATCAACAGCACGCGTCGTCCGGCCCGGCCCAGGCGATGCGCCAACACACAGCCCGCCGATCCCGCGCCGACGATGACGAAGTCGTAGGCCGGCCGAAGCTCGGCGCTGGAGGCCAGCATCCGAACACCGGTCGTCGCCGCCCCGGCTGGCGCGGCCCCGGTCGGCGCGCCAAGCCCCGAAAGCACCAGCCCCGAGCCGAAGGCGAGCGCCGCGCGGCGCTTCAGGCGGTCGTCCCCCGAGCGCCCTTCGCGCTCCCTCACGGCAAGGTCGGGCGCACTGCACGCACCTCGTCGGGAGTGACGGGCGCGGAGGCGCTTCCACCCCACGTGCCGCGCAGCCAGTTGGCGAGGTCGGCGAGCTGGCGGTCGTCGAGCAGAGGGCCGAAGGCCGGCATGGCCTGGTAGCGCTCGCCCCCCGGCAAGGGCCTGTCGGGCAGGCCGCCGGTGACGGCGACCAGCAGGTTGCGCGGCGAGGCGACACGCAGGCTGGCGTTGGTCTTCATCGGCGGCGCGACATGCGGGATGCCCTCGCCCTCGGCGCCGTGGCAGGCCGAGCAGAGCTGCAGGTAGGTCTGCCGGCCGGCCGGCGGCACGGCGGCGGGGGCGACCGACGCGAACGACGCCACGACCATGCGCCGGGAGCTCGTCAGATAAGCCGCCATGGCAGCGGCATCGTCGGTGCTGAGCCAGCGCGTCGAATTGTGCACGACATCGTACATCGAAAAGTTCATGACGCCCTGCGGCCCCATGCCGGCCGGCATATAGCGCGCCAGCGACGCCGCGTCGAAGCCCATGCGGGTGAGGCCGGCGGGCGTCACGTCGGGCGCGTCGACGTTTTCGATCCGTGTGCCCTGCAGGTAGCGCTGCGGGATCATGCCCAGCGTCACGTCGCGCGGCGTGTGGCACTCGCCGCAATGGCCGAGGGCGTCGATGAGATACCTGCCGCGGTTCCAGTCGGCGGGCTTCGACGCGTCCGGCACGAAGCCTGCCGCCGGCAGGTTAAGCAGGTTCCAGAAGGCCAGAGTCGGCCGCACATAGTCGAACGGAAAGGAGTTGGCGCGATTGGCCTGGCGGATCGGCGGCCGGCTCATCAGCCAGGCGTAAATCGCATCGGTGTCGGCAGCGGTGAGCTGACGATATGAGACATAGGGCATCGCCGGATAGAGATGGCCGCGCGGCGCCACGCCGTCGCGCAGCGCGCGCTGGAACTCGGCGCGGCTCCAGCGGCCGATGCCGGTCTCGGGATCGGGCGTGATGTTGGTGGCGTAGAGTGTGCCGAACGGCATCGGAAAAGCGCGGCCGCCGGCCAGCGGCGCGCCATCCGGCGCGGTGTGGCAGGCGGCGCAGTCGGCGGCGCGGGCGAGATATTGGCCGCGCGCAACCAGGTCCTTCATCTGTTCGGCCGAGAGCGGCCTCCGGGTGGAGGCGTCGACCACGCTGGTCGAGAACAGCCCGGCCATCACCGCCAGCACGCCGACCGCACCGATGAACACGAGGGCAGCTGCCGCCAGGACGAGGCGGCGCCAGCGCGGGTTGTTCCAGAGCCTCATGCGCGGACCAGTCCGGGCGTCGCCAGGATCAGGTCGCGCACGGCCTCGAAATAGCGCACGTATCCAGTACAGCGGCAGATGTGCTGGCCAAGCGCCTTGTCGATCATGGCCTCGAGATCGCGACGGGCCACCGGCGCGGCCTTCAGGCGCTCGACCAGCACGGTCGCCGCCGTGACGAAGCCCGGCGTGCAGTAGCCACACTGGAACGAGAAATGCTCGATCAGCGCCTGCTGCACCGGCGACAGGCGCACGACGTTGCCCCCGGCATCACGCTCGGCATGGCCCTCGACCGTGCGGATCGACTTGCCGGCGAAGAAGTGCGCGCCGGTGATGCAGCTCCTGATCTCGCGCGGACCGTCAGCACCGTCGAGGATGACGGCGCAGGCATGGCAGATGCCCTGGCCGCAGGCGAGGCGAGAGCCCGTTAGCCCGAGATACTCGTGCAGGACGTCGACCAGCATCATGTCGTCGGGCACGTCGATCGGCCCGACCTTCTTGCCGTTCACGGTGAGCGACAGGGGCGTCGAGCGGATGGTCATCCCAGCGCCTCCAGGATCTGCCCGGCGGTGATCGGCGTGGCGTAGAAGCGCTTGCCGATGGCATGCGCCACGGCGTTGGCGATCGCCGGCACGATAGGGATCATGACGACCTCGGCGATGCCTTTGGGCGCGTCGCTGCTGGTGAGCGGCGGCAGCACCTCGGCTGTCTGCTTCCACACCGCGACATCGGCGGCATGCGGCAGGCGATAGCGGTTCCAGTTCCAGGTGCCGTCGCCCGGCCCGTCCTCGTAGAGCGGCAGCTCCTCCAGCAGGGCGTGGCCGATGCCCATGGCGAGGCCGCCCTGGATCTGGCCGGAGACCAGCTGCGGCACCACCTGGTGGCCGCATTCCAGGATCGAGTGATGCGACAGCAGCTCGACCTTACCGGTTGCGGTGTCGACCGCGATCTCGGCGAGGGCCGCCTTGCCCGAGTAATAGGTCACGGCGGCGTTGAGCCGCGCGACTGGCGGGAAGAAGACGTCGCGGCGCGCGATGAACTCGAAGTTTCCGCCGCCGCGGCGCACCGACAGCGCGTCCGCTGGCAGGCGGTGCGTGCCGGCGCCGGGGACGTCGAACGTCGCCTCGGCCCATTGCCAGCGGTTGAAGGTGTGGACACTGACGGCGGTGATGAGGCCGCGCTCGTGCGCCAGCGCGGCCAGCCGCTCGAGGGCGAGCGGCTCCAGTCCGCCGGCGCTCAACCTGCCGTCGGCGAAGCGGGCCTGGGCGAGGTCGACCGACAGCGAGGCGAGCTGGCCGCCGGCCGGTCCCTCCGACCAGATCGCGAGCGCCGCCGGCCACAAGGCCAACCGCAGCAGGGCGCTGGCCGCGGTGCGTGTGGCGTGGCCGACGAAATAGACGCTGTTCGATGCGCTCATCGCGGTCTGCCGGAGCGGCGTCCAGTGCGGATCGCGGGCGAGCTCGTCCTCGCGCTGCTGGGTGGTGGTGAAAGCATCGTCGGTGGAGCTGAGCGGCATCTCCGGCCACTCAGTCACGCCGAAGCTCATGATGTCGGGCGCGGTGCCCAGGATGTCGCGCACCATGACGGCATGGCTGGTGGTCAGGCCGGTGCCCATCTCGTTGCCGCCCTGGCGCAACGAGAGCTTGCCCGACGGTGACATATCGAGCGTGGCGATGGCCGCCTCGCCGCCCGAGCCGTAGTCCTTCTGGACGCAGGCGAAGCCCACGCCGTAGCGCTTGCCGGGATTGGCGGTCTCGTAGGCGCGCTTGGCCTTATCGCGTTCGCGCCACAGCGGATGCCGGGCGGCGCGCTGCAGCAGCTCGTCGGTGCGGAGGGCACCGGCGGGCACCGCGCCCTGGGAGTTGCGCATGCCCGAGAGCAGGGCGTTTTTCCGTCTGAGCTCGATGGCGTCGACCGACAGCAGAACGGCGATCTCGTCGACCAGCATCTCGGTCGCGGTCATGGTCTGCAGCGTGCCATAGCCGCGGGTCGAGCCGGCATCGACGGCGCGCGAGGCGCGCGCTTCGACGGAGAAATCGCTGTTGGGCAGGTAGTAGACACTCTGGCCGGCGGCAGCGCCGACGCCGCCGACCTCGGGCGAGAAGTTCCGCCGGCCGCCGCCGTCGACCCGGTAGGCGCCCTTCATGACGCGAAAGCGCTGGGTGGCGCGATCGACGACAAGCGTCAGGTCGCTCCAGAAGGCATGCCGCTTCATGCCGAGCTGGAACTGCTGGTAGCGATCGTTTGCCAGGCGCACCGGGCGACCGTCGCCGTACAGGCCCGCCATGACGACGAAGTAGGGGAAGATCGAATGGTCCTTGGTGCCGTAGCCCACCGTGTAGCCGATCGACAGGTCGATCGACGTCACGGCGATGCGCGACGGCTTGGCCATCGTGGCCGTGCCGACCGCGACCTCGTAGGGCGACTGGGTCGCCATCATCAGCCGCAGCGCCCCGCTCGACGGATCGAACCAGGCGAGGCCATTGTCGGCCTCCATCGCCGAGGCGTCGATCGACTGCGAGAAGTAGGAGCGGCGCACCACTAGCGATTCGGCGGCGGAGGAATCGGCGGCGGCAATCATGCGGTCGATCTCGCCGGCCGCCCACATCGCCTGCTGGGCCGCATCACCGGACTTGTCGGCCGCCGGCCAGGCGACCTGGTCGCCCTTGAAGCCGGCATAGACGGTGGTCCCGGTCATCGGCGCATAGACGTCCGGCGCGTCGGGCGTCGCACCGGCGATACGCACGAAGCGGACGGCGCCGTAGTTCGCCGGCGTCGCATAGCCCGACGCCGCGCCCCAGCGCACGACGCCGTCGGCGAAGCGCAGCTTGCGGCGGGCCGCATCGAAGCGGGCGAAGTCTCGATAGATCAGCAGGGCCACCGGCTGGCCGAGCAGCCGCGGGGTCTCGCCCGGCGGCACCAGGAAGACGTCGCCGTAGAAGCCTGGCGGGCCGATCACGCCACCCGACGGTGGCCTGAGACCGTCCTTCAGCAGCTCGTCGCCAAGGACAAGGCGGTCAGGCCTGAGGTCCTCGCCCAGCAGCGAGAGATCGACGCCGGCGAACGCCGCGTCTGCCCGGGTGGCGTGCAGCAGGAAGGCGTGGCTCTGGTCCTTGGGCCAGCCCGGCAGGTCACGCGCGCGGTAATCTCGGGTGAAGGTCTTGGCGCCGGTGACCTTGGCCACGGCATCGGTGCGGAAGCGGGCCTTGCCGTCGGGCGCGATCCACGAGGCGAGCTGCGAATGCGGATCGTCGAGGATCGCTGCCCGCGCGCCATCCGCGACCAGGCCGATCCTGAAGGCTATGCCCGATGCAACGCCCGCCCGCACGAACCCACGGCGCGATACCGCCTTGTTCATCCGCCCCCAACACCGTCCCCAACATCGTCCCCGGCGCCAGCCTATCACCGCCTCTCCCGGGGCAACAGGCTTGCCGACGTCAGCGCGGGCAGTTCGGCGGCTCGCGCATCTGCAGCGCTTGCAGGTGCGCTGCCACGGTGATGGGGCCGGCATCGACGACGACGCGGTCGAGGATCCCGGTGTCGAAGAGGCGAAGGCGCAGCGAGAGGATGGGCTTGCCGTCGGGCTGGCCGGCACGGGTGACGCTCAGGGTCACGGGCCAGGATTGCGCTCCGGCGACGTCCACCGCCTGTTGCGACGGGGGCGTCGGATCGCGGGCGCCGTTGCTGGTCCGCTTGACGTCGATCAGGAAGGCAGCACCCGCCGCCTCGGCGCCGAACAGCAGCACCGGGAACGACTCGCTGCCTTTGGCGAGCCGCTTGATCGCGTAGTTCACCGCGGCGACGGGCATCAGGGTGAGCGGCGGCAAGGTCGACCGGTCGGTGCCGTTCGGTGTCGCCACCTCGACCTTCCATGCACTGTCATCCCCCACACCATTATCCCGATGGGCCGTGCCGCGCACCTCGCTTTCGCTGCCGTTGATGGCCTGGACGGCGCGCCAGGTGAAGGCCGCGCCGTCGCGGCGCTCGTCGCCTTCCATGCGCGAGGCAATGGCGACCTTGAGCGTGGGGGTGAGCGAGAACTCGACGGTGATGTCGCGACGGATGTGCCAGCCGGCGCAATCGAGCGTAACGTCCTGCACCGCGCTGCCGATGCGCGTCGCGTTGAGCGCGGTGCCGAGCCGCAGGGAATACTCGGCGTGATGGGGCCGCATCTCGGCGCGAGCGACAGCGGGAACCAGGAGCGCCGCGACCACGAGAAGTGCGGCGACCGACCTCACCGCGCCACCTTCGGTGGCTGCGCCAGCAACGCCGGCCGGAACAGCAGGGTGACCAGGATCTCCCAGCCCAGCGAGATCATCAGCAGGCGGCCCATGCTCGCAGTGCCTGGATGGTTCGAGAGCCAAAGGGCGCCGAACGCCGTCGCCGTGGTGAGCGCACTGAACAGCACGGCGCGCATCAGGCTCGACTGCAGGGGCGCCGTCTCGCCGGCGCGCCAGGCCATGACGAAGTAGATGTTGAAGGCGACGCCGACGCCGAACAGTAGCGGCAGCGCGATGATGTTGGCGAAGTTGAGCGGCAGGTCGAGCACGGCGGTGCTGGCGAAGGTCAAGAGTCCGCTCAGCAGCACCGGCAACATGGTGAGCACGACGTCGGCCACACGGCGCAGCGCCACCGCCAGGATCACGGTGATGGCGAGGAAGGAATAGACGCCGGCCTGCAGGAAGGACCTCACGATGGCGTCGCCCGCCGCGCGGATCGAGATCGGCACGCCAGTCGCGTCGGGCGTCACCTTCTGGACGGCCTGGGCGAACAGCCACATGCCGTCATCGGTATCGAACTGCGGCTTGGGGAAGACCTGAATGCGGGCGCGGCCGTCCTTGCCGATCCAGTCGCCGGTGATGTCGGCCGGCAGCGAGTAGAGGGTGACCGGCCCCGCCTGCAGAAGCGCGCGAACGCGGTCGAGCATGACGCCGAGCGGCAGCACGACCGCACTCGCGGCCGTGGCGCGGACGAGCGGCATCGCCTGCTGCAGGCGATCGAGAGCCTTGGCCAGGCGCAGCGCCGCCTGTGCGGCGGGGTCGGACCCTTCGCCAGCCTGGGTGAGCGCGCTGGCCGTCGAGGCCATGGTCTGGCGCAATTCCTCGTCCGACGGCGCCGGCGCGGGCTGAGCGGCGAGGGCGGGTCCCAGGCGCTCGGCGGCGGTCTTTATGACCGCGAGCTTCTCCGGCTGTCCGGTGGGAACGAAGCTCTGCAGCGTGACGGTGCGCGAGACTTCGGGCAGGGCGGCGAGCTTCGTAGCGATGGGCTGGGCCGCGGCGAGCGAGGGTGCGAGCACGTTCAGCGTGTTGGGCGTCCAGTCGGGATCGGACGCCAGGTCGCGCAGCGTCGCCATCGATTCGACGCGCGGGCTCTTGAGGTGCAGCGGATTGAAATCGAAGCGTGCCCAGTGCAGCGCCACGATCGAGGCGATGGCCACGACCAGCCCGGCCGCCAGCACGGCCGTGCGATGGCGCGCGAGGAAGGCCTCGACCGGCGCCAGGGCGGCAAAGCCCACCTCCTCGAACCGACCCGCCGGCGCCCGGACGAGGCGCAGCAGGGCCGGCAGCAGGGTGACGCTGAGCAGGAAGGCGACGGCCATGCCGAGGCCGGCGATCAGGCCGAGCTCGGCCACGCCGACATACTCGGTCGGCAGGAAGGCGAGGAAGCCGACGCCGATGGCGGTGGCCGCGAGCAGCAGCGGCCGCCCGACGCCGCCGCCGGCCGCGACCAGGGCTTCCTCGAGACCGGGCTGGAAGCGGCGCTCGGCGAGGAAGCGCACGCTGAACTGGATGCTGAAATCGATGCCGAGCCCGACGAACAGCGGGATGAAGGCAACCGAGATCAGGTTGAAGCGGCCGGTCACCCACAGGCCCAATCCCGTCGTCATGATCAGGCCAAGGAACGCCGTCAGCAGGATCGCGGTCACGACGCGACCCGAATGGACCGCCCACCACAGGATGCCGAGCAGCGCCGCCACCATCGCGGCGGCCACCAGCTCCCAATCCTCGGCCAACGAGGCGAACTCCTCGTCGCTGAGCGGCACCGGACCGGTAAGACGGACGCGCACGCCATGCAGCGGATCGAGGTCGAGCGAGCGGGCGATCGAGCGGATGGCATTGCTCGCCATCTCGCCGGGCTGCAGGGCGGCGTAGTCCATCACCGGCTGGACGACGAGGATGCTGCGCGTCTTGGGCTTGGCCGATGCTCCCGCCATAAGGTCCTGCCACGAGAAGTACGCAGGCTCGCCCGCCGCCACCTTCTCGAAGGTGTCGGCAAGCGCCGTCATCAGCGGCTGGATGTCGGCGAGCTTGGCCTGGCCGTACTGGACACCCTGCAAGGTGGTCGCGACGGTGGTGAGCACGCCGCGCAGCGTGGGATCGGCGGCGAGCGAGGTCAGCAGGAACTGCGAGCGCATCAGGCCATCGACGCTCGCCTGCACCTCGGGCAGGGGCAGGAACAGGAGCCCGTTGCGGTCGAAGAACGGACCGCCGTCGGGACGCCGCACGCTGCGGAAGAGCTCGGGCTTGCGCGCGAGCGCCGCCGACAGCCTGGTGGCGGCGTCCTCGGTGAGCTCGGGCGTCGCGCCGTCGATCACCACGATGGTGAGCCCCCGCAGCGACGGGAACGTGTCCTCGAAGGCGAGCTCGCGCTTGCGCCAGTCGTCGCGACTCGAGATCAGCTGGGTCGTGTCGGTGGTCATGGCGAAGTGACCGGCCGAATAGACCAGCGCCATCGCGGTGAGCGCGATGGCGAGAAGCAGGACGATCAGTGGATGGCGCGCACTTGCCGTAACGAAGGCCGCGACGACGCGGCCAATTCCCGACGCCATCCCCTCAGCTCGTGTGCGCCAGCGACGGCTTGCGCAGCCTGTCGTGCTCCCGGCCCAGGGCTTCCAGCATGGCGGCGACGATCTGCGGAGCGTTGAGGCCGGCCTCGTCGTACTGCTTGGGCTGCGTGTTGTGATCGATCAGGCGGTCGGGCAGCGCCAGCGGCCGGAACTTCAGCCCGCCATCGAGCAAGCCGCGCCAGGCAAGGTGCTGCATCACCATCGAGCCGAAGCCGCCGGCCGCCCCCTCCTCGACCGTGAGCAGCACCGCGTGCTCGCGCGCCAGGCGCTCGATGAGCGCGGTGTCGAGCGGCTTGGCGAAGCGCGCGTCGGCCACCGTGCAGGAGAGGCCGCGGGTGGCAAGATCGTCGGCGGCCAGCAGGCATTCCTTGAGGCGCGTGCCGTAGGACAGGATCGCCACGCCCGTACCCTCGCGCACGACACGGCCGCGCCCGATCTCGAGCGGCGTGCCGCGCGCCGGCAGCGCCAGCCCCTGGCCTTCGCCGCGCGGATAGCGGAAGGCGGAAGGCCTGTCGTCGATCGCCGCCGCCGTCGCCACCATGTGCATCAGCTCAAGCTCGTCGGCCGCCGCCATCAGCACCATGCTGGGCAGGCAGCCGAGATAGGCGATGTCGTAGGCGCCGGCATGGGTGGCGCCGTCGGCGCCGACCAGGCCCGCGCGGTCGAGGGCGAAGCGCACCGGCAGGCTCTGCAGCGCCACGTCATGCACCACCTGGTCGTAGGCGCGCTGCAGGAAGGTCGAGTAGATGGCGCAGAACGGCTTCATGCCCTCGGTCGCCATGCCGGCGGCGAAGGTGACGGCATGCTGCTCGGCGATGCCGACATCGAAGGTGCGCTCGGGAAAGCGCTTGGCGAAGGCGTCGAGGCCGGTACCTGACGGCATGGCCGCGGTGATGGCGACGATGCGCTTGTCGGCCGCCGCCTCGGCGATCAGCGCTTCGGCAAAGACCTTGGTGTAGGACGGCGGGCCGGGCGGGCCCTTGGACTGCTCGCCGGTCACGACGTTGAACTTCACGACGCCGTGGTACTTGTCGGCGCTCTTCTCGGCGGGCGCGTAGCCCTTGCCCTTCTGGGTCACGACGTGCAGCAGGATCGGTCCCTGGTGGTCGGTGTCCCTGAGATTGCGCAGCACCGGCATCAGATGGTCGAGATCATGGCCGTCGATCGGGCCGACATAGTAGAAGCCCAGCTCCTCGAACAGCGTGCCGCCGGTGAGCAGGCCGCGGGTGAACTCGTCGGCGCGGCGCGCCGCCATCTCGAGCGGCCGCGGGAAACGGCGCGCCATCTTGGCCATCAATTCACGCAGCGACAGGAACGGGCGCGAGGAGATCAGGCGCGAGAGATAGGCGCTCATGGCGCCGACCGGCGGGGCGATCGACATGTCGTTGTCGTTCAGCACCACGATCATGTTGGCCTTGCTGGCGCCGGCATTGTTCATGGCCTCGTAGGCCATGCCGGCACTCATCGCGCCATCGCCGATGACGGCGATCACCTGGCGCGCCTCGCCCTTCAGCTCGCGCGCCACCGCCATGCCGAGACCGGCCGAGATCGAGGTCGAGGAGTGGGCGGCGCCGAAGGGGTCGTACTCGCTCTCCGCACGGCGGGTGAAGCCGGAAAGGCCACCGCCTTGCCGCAGGGTGCGCATGCGATCGCGCCGGCCGGTCAGGATCTTGTGGGGATAGGCCTGGTGACCGACGTCCCAGATCAGACGATCGTGCGGCGTGTCGAACACGGCATGCAGGGCCACCGTCAGCTCGACCACGCCCAGCGACGCGCCGAGGTGGCCGCCCGTGACGGACACCGCATCAATGGTCTCGGCCCGCAACTCCGCAGCGAGTTGCTTCAGCTGCTCGGTGGAAAGATTGCGCAGATCGGCCGGCTGCCTTACCCGGTCGAGCAGTGGGGTCTTAGACGAAGCTGACATGGACAATCCTTCAGCGCGCTCTCATGTTCGTAAACAACGCATTCATCGTTCCGAGCGCGCGACATCTTGCCGCCGCCGGGCCGGGGCAGACGGTGGCGACTGGCGCATACCACCAAGGCTTGCGCCTGCGATCACAGTAGCGGACAATTGATGACGTCTGCAAATCTCCAATCCAGAAATAGGTTGCGTTGCCTCGGTGGCAAGCCAGCCGATCAATGCCGATATCCCACCCCTGGCGTGCCCCACTGAGGAGTAGATCTGGATGCGGGTAATCATGGCGCAGCCCCGAGGTTTTTGTGCGGGCGTGGTGCGCGCAATCGAGATCGTCGAGCGCTCGCTCGAGAAGTTCGGCGCCCCGGTCTACGTTCGGCACGAAATCGTACACAATCGCCATGTCGTCGAGCGGCTCGAGCGCATGGGCGCGGTGTTCGTCGAGGAGCTGGACGAGATTCCCGACGGCGCGGTGACGATCTTCAGCGCCCACGGTGTGGCCCAGTCGATCATCGACGAAGCCAAGTCGCGCGGCCTGCCCGTGCTCGATGCGACCTGTCCGCTGGTCTCCAAGGTGCACCTGCAGGGCAAGCGCTACGCCTCGCGCGGCCGCACCCTGATCCTGATCGGCCATGCCGGCCATCCCGAGGTCGAGGGCACCATCGGCCAGGTGAGCGCGCCGATCCATCTCGTGTCGACCGTCGAGGACGTGGCGCGGCTGCAGCTGCCCAACGACGCCCCGGTCGCCTACGTGACGCAAACCACGCTCAGCGTCGACGACACGCGCGGCGTGATCGCCGCCCTGCAGGCGCGGTTCACCGATCTCGAAGGCCCTGACGTCGCCGACATCTGCTATGCGACCCAGCATCGCCAGTCCGCCGTGCGCGAGCTCTGCGCGGTGGTCGACCTGCTGCTGGTGGTCGGCAGCCGCAACAGCTCCAACTCCAACCGCCTGCGCGAGATCGGCATCGAGCAGGGACTGCCGAGCTACCTGATCTCGGACGGCAGCGAGCTCGATCCCAAGTGGCTCGAGGGCGTGAAGGCCGTCGGCCTGACCGCCGGCGCGTCGGCGCCTGAGGAGCTGGTGCTCGACGTCATCGAGGCGCTGCGCCGGCACGGCAAGGTCGAGGTCGAGCAGATGGACGGCGTGCAGGAGAACATCGAGTTCCGGCTGCCGGCCGAGCTCAGAACGAAGGAAACGGTTTCTTAGGTAAAGTCATGGGTATTCCACTCCATCAGGCCGCGCGCATCGGCGGCTATCTTCTCCGCCAGCATCTCAGCGGCCGCGAACGCTATCCGCTGGTGCTGATGCTGGAGCCGCTGTTCCGCTGCAATCTCGCCTGCGCCGGCTGCGGCAAGATCGATTATCCGGCCGAGATCCTCGACCAACGCCTCTCCTACGACGACTGCATGACGGCGATCGACGAGTGCGGCGCGCCGGTGGTGTCGATCGCGGGCGGCGAGCCGCTGCTGCATCGCGAGATGCCCAAGATCGTGACGGGCTTCCTCGAGCGCAAGAAGTTCGTGATCCTGTGCACCAACGCGTTGCTGCTCGCCAAGAAGATCGACGACTACAAGCCGCATCCCTCGTTCACCTGGTCGATCCATCTCGACGGCAACAAGGCGATGCACGACAAGTCGGTGTGCCAGCAGGGCACCTACGACAAGGCGGTCGAGGCGATCAAGCTCGCCAAGGCCAAGGGCTTCCGCGTCAGCATCAACTGCACGCTGTTCAACGACGCCGATCCGGCCGAGGTCGCTTCCTTCCTCGACGACATGAAGGCGCTGGGGCTCGATGGCATCACCGTCTCGCCGGGCTACGCCTACGAGCGGGCGCCCGACCAGCAGCATTTCCTCAACCGCACCAAGACCAAGGAGCTGTTCCGCGGCATCCTGGCGCGCGGCCGCGGCGGGCGCGCCTGGCCGTTCAGCCAGTCGATCAACTTCCTGAACTTCCTGGCCGGCAACGAGACCTATCAGTGCACGCCGTGGGGCAATCCCACACGCACCGTCTTCGGCTGGCAGAAGCCCTGCTACCTGTTGGGCGAAGGCTACGCCAAGACCTTCCGCGAGCTGATGGAAACCACCGAGTGGGACAAATACGGCGTCGGCAAGTACGAGAAGTGCGCCGACTGCATGGTCCATTGCGGCTTCGAGGCCTCGGCGGTGAAGGACATGGTGCGCCGGCCCTGGAAAGCCGCGGCAGTCGCGCTGGGCGGCGTGCGCACCGAGGGTGCGATGGCCAAGGACATCCCGCTCGAGGGCCAGCGCCGGGCCGAGTACATGTTCTCCGGCCATGTCGAGCGCAAGCTTGACGAGATACGCGCTGGCAAGTCAGGGGGCGGCAAGTCAGGAACCGGCGAGTCCGGGACCCAGCATCCGGTGGCCGCGGAGTAGCGCGCGGAAGGCCCGCTCGGCCTCCCAGGCCGTGCGCATCAGCGCCGGTAGCTGCCAGGGTTGGGCCAGCAGCGAACCGAAGACAGCGAGGAGATCCACGCCGCCGTCCAGCCGCATGCCGACTCGCGCGGCCGGCGGCAGGGTGCGCTGAGCGGCGTCGGAGATCACGCGCGCGGCGGCGAATGGCAGGCCATGCCGACGGGCCACACGGGCCGCGAGGTGGGTCTCCATGTCGACGGCGATGGCGCCGCTCTTTCGATGCAGCTCTGCTTTCTGCGCTGCCGTCGCGGCAACAGCATCCAGTCCCAGCAGCGTGCCGCGTTCGGCTGCCGGCAAGCGCGCGATCAGCCGGGCGGTCCAGTCGGAATCGGTCGGCAGCAGGTCATTGCCATCCCGGACGGCCGCCGCCACCACCCAGGTGCCGGGCTGCAGTCCCGGCGCCAACGCACCGGCAATGCCGATGCTGATCACGCCGCGTTTGCCGACGGTGAGACGATCGAGATCGCCTGCGCCGACCGCGACCTCGACGCCGGGCCCGCTGAGGATGCGCCGCTCGCGTTGCAAGCCGCAGACCGCGAGGATCGTCACATGCCCCAGCCGACGCGCCGGCTGTTGGTGCGGCGCAGGTTGCGGTAGCGGGCCAGCGCCCATAGCGGGAAGTAGGCGGGATAGCCGTGGTAGCGCAGGTAGAAAACGCGCGGGAAGCCGCCGCCGGTGTAGTGATCCTGGCGCCACAGCCCGTCGGCGCCCTGGTTCTGGCGCAACCAGGCGATGCCGCGCTCGACCGCGGGATGATCGACCTCGCCCGCCATCATGAGGCCAAGCAGCGCCCACGCGGTCTGCGAGGCGGTCGAGGGTGCGGGCTCGTAGCCGCGATAGTCGAGCTTGTAGCTGGTGCAGTCCTCGCCCCAGCCGCCGTCGGCGTTCTGGATCGCGACCAGCCAGTCGGCGGCCTTGGCGACGCTGGGCCGCGTGCGATCGAAGCCAGCGGCGCCGAGCGCACACAGCGCCGACCAGGTGCCGTAGATGTAGTTGACGCCCCAGCGGCCGAACCAGCTGCCGTCGGCCATCTGATCGCGCTCGAGATAGTCGAGGCCGGCGCGGAACACGGGATCGGCCGGGCCCTTGCCGAGCTGGGCCAGCATGCTGAGGCAGCGCGCGCTGACATCGGCGGTCGGCGGATCGAGCAGAGCGCCGTGATCGGCGAATGGGATGTTGTTCAGGTAGTGGTCGACATTGTCGGCGTCGAAGGCGGCCCAGCCGCCGTTGCCGCTCTGCAGGCCCACGATCCATTCGGTGCCGCGCGCGATCGGCTGGTCGTAGCCCTTGGCTGCCTTGCTCTGGCGCTGCGCGCGATCCATCGCCATGACGACGACGGCGGTATCGTCGAGATCGGGATAGTGGGCATTGCGGTACTGGAAGGCCCAGCCCCCAGGCCGCACGTCGGGCCGGCGCTCGCTCCAGTCGCCCTTCGCCTCCAGCTCCTGCAGCGGCTTAAGCCAGGCAAGCCCGCGCAGGGCTGCGGCGTCGGTCTTGTCCTCCTGCACCTCGAGCATGGCCTGGGCGGCGAGCACGGTGTCCCACACAGGCGACACGCAGGGCTGGCAATAGGCCTCGTCCTCACGGATCACCAGAAGCTTGTCGAGCGAGCGGCGGGCGATGGCATAGTCGGGATGATCATTGGGATAGCCCAGCGCGTCGAACATCATCACCGAGTTGGCCATGGCGGGATAGATGGCGCCGAGCCCATCCTCGCCGTTCAGCCGTTCGGTGGTGAAGGCGACGCAGCGATCGATGGCGCGTTGGCGCATCCTCCTGGGCCACAGCGGTTCGACCAGCTTCAGCACGCGATCGAGGCTGTTGAAGAACAGCGCCCAGCCGCGATGGGCGTGCGCCGCCACCCGACGCTCGGCGCGGCTTGCCGTGGCGAAGAGCTCCTGGATCTCGATGCCGCGCGGATTGCGCGCGCGCTTGCGCAGGGCCGCCAGCACCAGCAACGGCACGATGACGGTGCGCGCCCAGTAGGACATGCGCGACAGATGGATGGGGAACCAGCGCGGCAGCAGGATGATCTCGACCGGCATGGTCGGCACATGCGCCCACGAGAGCTGGCCGAACTGGGCCAGCATGATGCGGGTGAAGACGTTGGCCTGCTCGGCGCCGCCATGCGCCAATATCGCGGCCCGCGCCTTGGCCATGTGCGGCGCATCGGGACTGTCGCCGACCATCTTCAGGCAGAAATAGGCCTTCACCGACGCGCTGATGTCGAAGGCGCCGTCATGGAACAACGGCCAGCCGCCATGCGCGCCCTGGATGCGGCGCAGATAGACGCCGATCTTGCGCTCGAGCTCGAGATCCTCCGGCTCGCCGAGATAGTGGCGCAGCAGGATGTATTCCGAGGGGATGGTGGCGTCGGCCTCCAGCTCGAACACCCAGTGGCCGTCGGCGCGCTGACGATCGAGCAGCGCCTGGGTGGCGCGGTCGATGTCGGCGTCGAGGCCGTCGGGAAGGGTCGAGGTGCTATCGGGCATGGGGATACGCAAGGTTGGCGGCGGTGTTGCCCGACCGGATGGCGCCCTCGATGGTCGCGGGCAGACCGGTATCGGTCCAGTCGCCGGCGAGGAACAGGTTGGACCACGCCGTGCGCGCAACCGGCCGGCGCGCCGCCTGCGCCGGGGTCGCTGCAAAGGTGGCGCGCTTTTCCTTGACGATGCGGCAGGGCGGCACCGGACCGGTGAGATCGTGGACCACCGAGACGTCGCGCCACAGCAACCGGGCGAGGTCGTCGGCTTCACGGTCCATGAGATGATCGGCGGCGCTGACGGTGACGGAGAGGCGATCGTGGAAGGCAAACACCCATTCCGCCGTGCCGCCGATCAGGCCGACCATGGGCTTGGCATTGGCCGGCGGCATGACACGGAAATGGGCGTTGAGGATGGCGCGGAACGAGTCGGGCGCGTCGAGGCCGGGCAGCATCTTCTGGGCAGCCCATGGCGGCACCGCCAGGATCACGCGATCGTCAGGCTGCAGCGCCTCCTGTTCCTCATCGAAGGCCAAGCCGGCCACCCTGCCCTCCGCAAACGTGATGGCGCGCAGCGAGCGGCCGAACCGAATCTCCGCGCCGGCGCGCTGCAGCCGATCGAGGGCGGGATCGATGAAGGCTGCGGCGAGGCTGGGCGAGGCGACCAGCGGTCGCATGTGGCGCCCGCCCTTGGCCAGGGTCTCGCGCACGATGGCGCCGGCGAGGTCGGCCGAGGCCTCCTCGGGCGCGGTGTTCAGGGCCGACACCAAGACAGGCCGCAGGAACTTCTCCCACAGCACCGTGTCGCGGCGAACGATCTGGTCGATGCGCCGGCCGGGATGGCGCCACAACAAGGTCAGCAGGGCGAGGTAATCGCGCACATACGTGCCCGGCACCCGGCGGCTCGCCCGCAGGATCCACCACGGGACGGGCCCGTCGTTGGGACTGATCGTCCAGCGCCGACCCAGCTGCAAATCCAGGAAGGTGAATTCTGCGTGGTCGGGCCCCGCGAGCCGGTCGCTGGCGCCGATGTCGCTCAGGTAACGGGTCACCGCGCCGTTGCCCGAGAGCACCAGGTGATTGCCGTTGTCGATCGTCATGTCGAGCTGGCTGTCGTGATAGGAGCGGCAACGGCCGCCCGCCTGCTTTGCCGCTTCGGAGACGACGACGCGCTGGCCGCGGCCAGCCAGGGCCACGGCGGCCGATAGCCCGGCCAGCCCGGCGCCGATGACGTGAACGGTCATCCGAACACGCTGCAGCGGATGATCAGGTAGAGCAGATGCGGCTTGCTGAGACGGGCGCGACGGCGCGGCGGCGCCCAGCCATCGGCCAGCATCTGCTGCAGCAGGGCGCGATAGACCGCCCCCATCAGCCGCGGCGCCAGCAGGCGGCCGCGCGGCCTCGACCGCATCACGCGATCCGCCGCCGTGAAGTGCTCGATTGCCTGCGAGACGAGCGCGCGGCAGGCGCGATCGACTCGTGGATCGCCGATGACGGTGCGCGGGTCCGTCGACTCGATGCCGGCCTCGCTCAGCAGCTCGCGCGGCAGGTAGAGGCGGCCGATCTCGGCATCTTCGTCGAGGTCGCGCAGGATGTTGGTGAGCTGCAGGGCGCGTCCGAGGTGATGGGCCAGCTCGTTGCCGGGCGCCTCGTCCATGCCGAAGACGCGGACCGAGAGGCGGCCGACGGCGACGGCGACGCGATCGCAATAGAGGCCCAAGGTGGCGAGATCGGGCGCGCGGATATCCTCGGCGACATCCATCTCCATGCCGTGGATCACGTCGAGGAAATCGGACTGCTTCAGGCCGAAGGCTTTCACCGGCTCCTGCAGGAAACTCGCCTGTCCGGCGGGGCGACCGGCATAGAGGTCGTCGAGATCGCGGCGCCACGCGGCCAGCGCCTCGGCGCGCGCGGGACGCGGTCGCGTGCCGTCGTCGGCGATGTCGTCGACCAGGCGGCAGAACATGTAGATCGCGAACATCGCCTCGCGCTCGACCTTCGGCATGAGGCGCATGGCGGTGTAGAACGAACTGCCGGAGATGCGCGCCTGCAGTGCGGCGACGTCGGATTGCTCGGGCGTGGATGAGGCCGCGGTCATCCCTGGCTGCCGTGCAAACCGGGTTGGGAGCCGAACATCCGCCCCAAACGCCGGAGCGCGACACCGAGGCTGCCGCGCAGCGCGAGGCCCGCGGCTTCCACGGCATGATGATGGACGCGCTCAGACAGCGGATCGCGCCGCTCAAGGCGATGCACCAAACTGTCGGCCAGCGCCTGGATGACGCCGACTTCGAGGGCGAGCCTGCGATCGGCGATGCGATCGGCGAAGGGCCGCGATTGGTCGAGAAGGGTTGCCGTGCGGCGTGCCAGGCCTGTGATGACGTCGCGCAACTTCGGGGTAGCGTGTCGCTCGGCCAGCGCTTCGACCGTCAGACCTTGGGCATCCAGCACATCGAGCGGAATGTAGACGCGGTCGAGATCGCGATAGTCCTTGGCGCAATCCTGCAGATGGTTGATCACCTGCAGCGCATTGCAGAGCGCGTCGTTCAGCGGCCACAGTGCCGCCGCCTCACCATGCAGATCGAGCACGAAGCGGCCGACGGGCGATGCCGAATAGCGACAGTAATCCATCAGGTCGGCCCAGTCGGCGTAGCGCCGCTTGGTGACGTCGCGCCGGAACGCCTCCAGCAGATCGAGCGCATGGCGGTCCGTCAGGCCGCGCGCCTGCAGGGCGGCGTGCAGAGCCTCGCCCTCGCTGCTCGCACCGGCTTCGCCGCGCAAGCCTGCCTCCAGGCGATCGAGCTCGCCGAGCTTGTGCTCGGCCGCTGCCGTCGGATGGTCGGCGACGTCGTCGGCGGCGCGCGCGAAACGGTAGAAGGCGAGGATGGTCGGGCGCAGCTCGGCGCGCACCAGGCGCGAGGCCACCGGGAAGTTCTCGTCGCGATGGCCCTTGCCGGAGGAGAGTTCGCCGGCGGTCACGCGTCACCCGCCATGGCCTGCACCCGGCCCTTCCACAGCCCGCCGCACCCGCGCCAGAAATCGAGCGCCGACTGCAGGGTGAAGCCGGCATAGGCCGCGCCGATGGCGGGAAGCGCCAGCCCCCACAAGGGCGAGCGGCGATAGAAGCGCAGCATCGGCTGGAAGGTGACCGCCATGATGAGCCAGGCCGCCAGCCCCAGCCAGCGCGCGGGCCCTTCGGCGAACAGAGCGAGCAGCGGCGGCGCGACGTAGATCAGGGCCATGCCGACGATGGTGCCCGCGAGCGCGACGGGCGAGTAGCCGAGCTGGGCGTAGGCCGAGCGCGAGATCATGCGGCCGATCTTCAGGAAACCGCCATAGGGACGCAAGCTGGTGGCGCGCCGCGTCAGGCCGAGCCAGATCGGCCCCTGCTGCTTCAGGCGCCGGGCCAGCGCACAATCGTCGATGATCTCGGAGCGGATGGCGGCGATGCCGCCGGCGCGCTCCAGCGCCTGCCGTTGCACCAGCGTGCAGCCGCCCGCCGCCGCGGCGGTGCGGCGATCGCTGCGCCCCACCCAGCCGAAGGGATAGAGCATCTGGAAGAAATACACGAAGGCGGGAATCAGGAACCGCTCGGCCCAACCGACGCACGACAGCTCGGCCATCAGCGAGACCTGCACGCGGCCTTCGCGCTCGGCGCGGGCGACCAGCTGGCGGAGATTGTCACTGGCGTGGCCGATATCGGCGTCGGTCAGGAGGAAGTAATCGACCGGGTCGCCGCCGGTCCCGGCCTGGCTCTGGGCATGGCGGACGCCCTGCTCCAGCGCCCACAGCTTGCCCGTCCAGCCCGCCGGCAGCTCGATCCCGGCGAGGACGTCGAGGCGTCGCGCGCTTGCAATCGTCTTGGCAACGGCGGCGGTGCCATCGCTGCTGCCGTCGTCGACCAGCACGACGCGGAACGGACCCGGATAGTCCTGGGCGAGCAGGCTGCCGATCGATCGCGCGATCACGTCGGCTTCATTGCGGGCGGGAACGACCGCTACGACGGACGGCCAGTGAGTCGGCGGAGCGACATCGTCGTCGTGCTCGCGCGCCAGCCAGAAGCCGCCGCGCGCGAGGAGCATGTAGAGCCACACCGCGAGAGACAGCAGCCCGACACTGGTCAACCAGGTCATGTCAGATATCCGGCGGTGCGGAACCAGGTGAGCGCGTCGGCGACGCCTTCGCGGCTGGGTCGGCTGCGATAGCCGAGCTCGCGCTCGGCCTTGGCCGAGGTGAAGAACATATGATAGCGCGACATGCGCAGGCCATCGAGGGTGAGCAGCGGCTCCTTGCCGGTGAAGCGGGCCATGCGCTCGGCGGCGAAGGCGAGCGGCATCAGCGGTGCTCGCGGCAGCTTGATGCGCGGCGCCTTGCGGCCGGCGAGCTCCGCGACCGCGGCAAGTAGCTGCTGCAGGGTGAGGTTCTCGCCGCCCAGGATGTAGCGTTCGCCGATGCGGCCCTTCTCGAAGGCGAGCAGATGGCCCTCGGCAACGTCATCGACATGGACGAAGTTCAAACCGGTGTCGACGAAGGCCGGGATCTTTCCCCGCGCGGCATCGAGCAGGATGCGACCGGTGGGCGTGGGCCGAATGTCGCGCGGTCCGATCGGCGTCGTCGGGCTGACGATGATCGCGGGCAGGCCCTCGCGCAGGACCATCTCCTCGACGGCGCGTTCGGCCATGGTCTTGCTGCGCTTGTAGGCGCCGATCGCCTCCTCGGGCGTGAGTGCCGCCGTCTCGTCGACCGGCATGGTGGCGCCGGCGACGCGCAGCGCTGCGACGCTGCTGGTGTAGACGATGCGCTCGACACCGGCGGCCAGCGCCTCGCGATTCAGGTTCAGCGTGCCCTCGACATTGGCGCGGATGATCTCCGACGGATCGCGCGCCCACAGGCGATAGTCGGCCGCGACATGGAACAGGTAGCGCACGTCCGTCAGCGCGGCTTTCAGCGAGGAGCGATCGGTGAGGTCGCCCAGCACGACCTCGCAGTCGAGCCCCTGGAAATTGCCGCGCGGGCTGCTCGGACGGACGAGCGCGCGAACACGCACGCCGCGCGCAATCAACGCGCGCACGACGGCCGATCCCAGAAAGCCCGATCCGCCGGTAACGAGGGTCAAATCGCCCGGCCGCAAGGTTGCACTCATTTTGTCCGATACCTTCGGCGCCGCGAAGTCGTCGGGAGTATGCCGATATCCGGCGGTTTCGCAATTCGCGGCGCGGTCGCTCTCAGGAGCGCTTTTTTCGCGGCCAGAGCTTGCCGACAGCGAGCACAAACCGCGCGAGCCGCGGAACGGTGTTCGGCCGGCTGAGGCGCGGATCGTAGCCCGCGAGCCGGCGCGCGTTCTCCTCGAGACAGAGCTGCATGAGCTCGAGGAAGCCGATCTCGACCGGCGCGACGGCCTTGGCGCCGTTGACGGTGAAGTTGTTCTGCTGCTGCGTCGCCGTCTTGTTGGTGCCCACACTGTGGGCCATCCCGACGCGCAGGCCGCCGATGTAGACCCAGGCCGCCGCGACACGCAGCTCGAACCGCAGGCGGCCCCACCAGCCGAGGTTGGCGCGATGCCAGGCCACCCAGTTGGCGAACAGCAGGATATGGCGGCACTCCTCCTGGATCACGGGCTCGAACGTGTCGACCAGCGCCATGGGAAAGAAGCCCGATCGTTTGGCGAGCTCGAACAGTCCGAAGGCGAAGAAGCTGTCGATCGATTCGGAATAGCCCGTCACGAGGAAGGCGAACTCGCGGTCGCGTGGCGGCAGGTAAGGCGGCTCCGGCGCGGTCGCGATGCCGTAGCTCTTCACCAGGTGCGACAGGACCTCCTTGTGGCGGTTCTCCTCCCAGGCATTCAGCATGATCGCCGAGCGCATCTCCGGATCGTCGAGCGAATCGGCAAAGGCGGCGAAGCTGAGGCGTGCCCGGCCCTCGGTCTGCACGGCGATGTCCCAGATCGGCAGCGACTGCAGACGCTGCAGCGCCTCCGGACTGAGCACCGGCCAGGCGATGACGGAGGGGCGATAGGGATTGAAGGTCTCGCGGAACAGCCCGCACATGGCGCGTTTGTGGGCGTCCGAGCCCGGGCGCCACGGTCCATCCTCGCCGCTGGTCCAATGGCGCGCGGTCCGGTCAGCGGTCTCGACCGTCGCCGGACCCACGGATTCCTCGGCGCTTCGCGGCGGCACGAAGCGATACACGAGGTCTTCAATCAGACGCGCACCACCATCGTCGAGCACGCCGCTCGATTTCTCACCGACAGCCATCGTCGTCGTTCCCCGACCGCCCCGCGCTGGCTAATTTCGAGGCGGCTGCCGGCAGGTTAGCGGTTTTTGCGGCCGCAGGGCTACGTCAAATCACCTGCATTGACGATGCGAGTCACAATGATAATCGTCATTGGACGCTGGGCACCCGGTCGCGCTACGGGGCTGGAGGGCGCGCAGGAGGTGCGCGCGGTCGGGAGACACTGGTGGGGGAAGCCATGCCGCTGCGCTGGGATATCCGGCACGATGAGAAGTTCGTGCACGTCATCGCCGAAGGACCCGTGACGCTGAAGGAGATGGAAGAGCATTTCGATGCGCTGGTCGTGGCCAACGCGCTCGAATACGCCAAGCTCTTCAACGCCAGCAAGGGCCACCCCGTCTTCACCGACGAAGAAGTCATGACGTTGGGCGCCAGGCTCAGCGCCTACACGGCCACGATGAAAAGCGGGCCGCTCGCCGTCGTCGGCGAAGGCGACACGGTCCAGTCCAACTTCCGTCGCTTCGTCAACCTCTCGCCGTCGCGCCGGCCGGCGCGGGTGTTCAAGAACGAGGCGCAGGCCCGTAATTGGCTGAAAAGCATGGCCGACCAGGTCACCGACCAGCGCAGCGACAAGTTCTTCGGGTAGATGTCACTCCCGGATCGGCGAGGTCCGGCAGGCTAGGGATGTCGCGAAGGTCGACGCGCCCGGAGACTGTCGCTCCTCCCATTCCCGTCGCCATTCCAGGCGCGCCGGCGTCGCGCATCGTGCTAGGATCGGACCAACGAAAACGTCCGGGAGGACACGATGCGAGGCATTAAGACTGCTATTGCGGTGCTGCTGTCCTGTTGCGTGCTTGGCGTTCCCGCGTTTGCCCAGAACAATGCGGTGAAGATCGGCGTGCTCGACGACATGTCCGGTCCCTACGCCGAGAATACCGGCCCGGGCGACGTCGCCGCCGTGAAGTTCGCCATCGCCGATTTTGGCGGTTCGGTGCTCGGCAAGCCGATCGAGCTGGTGACGGCCGATTTCCAGAGCAAGGTCGATGTCGGCGTCGGCATCGCCCGCCGCTGGTACGACGACGAGAATGTCGACCTCGTGATCGGCATCCCCAACTCGGCGATCGCCCTCGCCCTGGTGAAGGTGGCAGCGGAGAAGAACCGCCTGGTCATGCCGACCGCCGCGGCGACCTCGGAACTCACCGGCAAGAGCTGCGGCACGCATTCGATCCACTTTATCTACGACACCTACGGCCAGACCAAGACCATCGTCGAAGCGCTGAGCAAGCAGGGCGGCGACAGCTGGTTCTTCGTCACCGTCGACTATGCCTTCGGGCTCGCGATCGAGCAGGACGCCTCGCAGTTCATCAAGGCGGCCGGCGGCAAGATCCTGGGCTCGGCGCGTCATCCGCTGAACTCGCAGGATTTCTCGTCGTACCTGCTGCAGGCGCAATCCTCCAAGGCCAAGGGCCTGATGGTTGCCAACGGCGGCAACGACATCATCAATGCCGTCAAGCAGGCGGCCGAGTTCGGCCTGATGAAGCAGATGAAGATCAGTGCGCCGCTGGCGCAGTTCCCCGACGTGAAGGGGCTGGGCCTGAAGACGGCGCAGGGCCTGCTGATCGCGAGCCCGTTCTATTACGACATGACGCCGGAGGCGCGGTCGTTCACCGATCGCTTCACCAAGGAGATCGGCCGGCCGCCCTCCTTCATCCAGGCCGGCACCTATGGTGCGGTGACGCACTACCTGAAGGCGGTGAAGGCGGCGGGCACCGATGAGGCCAAGGCGGTCATGGCCAAGATGAAGGAACTGCCGATCAACGACTTCATGACCAAGAACGGCAAGGTGCGCGAAGACGGCCGCGTCATCCGCGATATGTACCTGATGCAGGTCAAGACGCCGGAGGAGTCCAAGGGCGACTGGGACCTCGTGAAGATGGTCGCCACCGTGCCGGGCGAGCAGGCCTTCCGGCCGTTGAGCGAAGGCGGCTGCCCGCTGGTCGGCAAGCCCTAGTCCAGATGGCGGTCTACTGCTCGAGCGCGTAGCCGACCGGCACGACGAACGTGTAAGGCTCCTGGCCGATGTCGGCGGGTAGCGGCGCAAAGGGTGCCGCCCGCCGGATGGTGTCGGCAACGCTGCGGTCGCGGCCCGGGAAGCCGCTGGAGCGGGCGAGCGACAGATCGAGCAGCTGGCCGTCGCGGGCGACGGTGAGGCGGGCAACGACCGTGCCCTGGGTGCTCGCCTCGCGCGCCTGCTCATAGAAGCGGTACTGGGAGAGCTTGCGGATCACCTGCATCAGGTAATCCTGGCGTGCCTGTCGCTGGCGATCATCCAAGGCTCCGTGGCCGTCGGCCGCCTGCTGTTGGGAGGCACGGTTGGGCACCGCCTGACGGATCGGCTGCGGCGGCGCGGTCGCCTGCGGTCGCGCCTGCAGGGTCGGCGCCCGTGGTTGGGCGGGCGGCGTGGCCAACGCAAAGTCGCGGCCGGTGACCAAAGGCGGTGCGCTGACCGCGGGGAGCATCTTCTCGAGATCAGGCGGAGTCACTGCCACGGAGGGCCCGGCACCGATCTCGCCCTGGGTGACGATGGGTGGCGGCTCGGCCGAGGGGACCACCAGCGTGAGGCCGAGATCGCGCGGCACCGGCGAAGCAGCCACCGGGGTTACGCGTTGGTCAGCCTCGGGTGCCGCCTGCGCGTCGCTCTCCGACACCGATCCCGACGCCTGGCGCAGCGCAGCTGTCGGCGCCGCCGACGCTGCCTGTTCCTCGGTAGGCGCCGACGGCAACTCCAGGGTGACCTCGAACATACGGTCGGTCAGCCGGGTCTCGGCAGCGAAGACCTGCGGCAGCATGGCCGCGGCAACAGCCGCGTGCAGGGCGGCCGACGCGATGAAGCCGTACGCCGGCTGATAGCGGAAGCGCCAGACCGTGTTGTCGTCGAGCGGAGTCATCGAAACACGCTCTGCCGTTCGAGGAAGCCGTTTGGCGGGTGAGGAACGTAACGAGCGCCGCTTCGTTGCCGCGATTACCCTTACGCCACGGTCTCGACACACTGTGTTGAATGAGGCGCAGCGGCCTCGCGAAAAACAAACGATTGTTACAGGTCGCCACGGGTCTTGATTTTTGATGAATCAAGATATATCTTGATTATATCCAAATACAAACTGAGGCACTCAATGCGCTTTTCCCATCATTCCCACGAACACAGTCGCGATCACGGCCATCGCTGTGGACCGCGCGGCGGCCGTCATGGCTTCGGCCGGCGGGGCTGGGGCGATTCTGACGAGGGCCGCGGCCGGCGCCGGCGGGTCTTCGATTCCAACGAGCTGAGGCTTGTCCTGCTGAAGCTGATCGCGGACCAGCCGCGGCATGGCTACGAGCTGATCCGGGCCATCGAGGATCTCACCGGCGGCTTCTATGTGCCGAGCCCCGGCGTCGTCTATCCGACTCTCATCATGCTGCAGGAGATGGGGCAGATCGAGGAGGCTCCCTCGTCCACCGGCGCGCGCAAGGCGTTCGGCGTGACGCCCGGAGGTAGCGAGCACCTGGCGGCCCGCAAGCAGGAGGTCGACGCGCTGTTCGCCCGGCTGGCCGAGCTGGCGAGCGTTCAGCAGCGGACCGACGGCGGCCCGGTGCGGCGCGCCATGCAGAATCTGCGCATGGTCCTGATCAATCGCCTGGAGCGTGGCGAGGCCAAGTCCGAGACGCTGCACGACATGGCCGCGATCCTCGACGAGGCGGCGCAGAAGATCGAGCGGCTGTAGGACCGATGTCGACCACCAGTACAGTCCATGTGCAGACAGCGCATGCCAGTCGCTACCTCCAGCAGCTCTGCAAGCACTGGAGCCACAACCTCACCGTCGCCTTCGGCGAAACCGAAGGCACGGTGACCTTTCCGCGGGATGCACGCGGCGCCGATTGGCCAGGCGATGCCACGCTGGCGCTGAGGGCACACACTGGCAGCCTCGAGTGCCGCCTGGAAGCGAGTGCCGAGAGCCAGCTCGAGGTGCTCAAGGGCGCTGTCGCCCGTCACCTCGATCGCTTCGCCTTTCGCGAGGCACCGCTTGCTTTCGACTGGCAGGATCACGCGAAGTGACATCCGTCACAGCGACGTAAACAAAAGGCGGGAGAGTGCCGGCATGGGATGAGGGGGCCACCATGACCGATACAGCATTACAAGCACCGCCGATCGAACCTGCAGCGCACAGCGGTCGACCGAACCTCGACAAGGGCTTCAATCCGCTCACGCTGATCATCTTCTTCGGCGTACTGGCGGCAGGCTTCCTGTACGTGATCTGGAGCGTCCAGTCCGACATGAGCGAGAGCGGCACGAGGATTACGACGCTCGCGCCTTTCATCCTGCTGTTCGTCGCCCTGCTGATCGCCTTGGGCTTCGAGTTCGTGAACGGCTTCCACGACACGGCCAATGCCGTCGCCACGGTGATCTACACCCATTCGCTGCCGGCCGAGTTCGCCGTCATCTGGTCCGGCTTCTTCAACTTCCTGGGCGTGCTGACCTCGACCGGCGCCGTCGCCTTCGGCATCGTCTCGCTCTTGCCGGTCGAGCTGATCCTGCAGGTCGGCAGCAGCGCGGGCCTCGCCATGGTGTTCGCCCTTTTGATCGCGGCCATCGTGTGGAACCTCGGCACCTGGTGGCTCGGCCTGCCGGCCTCAAGCTCGCACACGCTGATCGGCTCGATCATCGGCGTCGGCATCGCCAACGCACTGGCGCGCGGCATGGACGGCACGTCGGGTGTCGACTGGAGCAAGGCCACCGAGATCGGCTATGCGCTGCTGCTGTCGCCCCTCGTCGGCTTCGTCGCCGCAGCGGGGCTGCTGCTGGCGCTGAAGTTCCTGGTCCGCAACCCCGCGCTCTATGCCGAGCCCAAGGGCCAACAGGCGCCGCCGTGGTGGATCCGCGGCATCCTGATCCTGACCTGCACGGGCGTGAGCTTCGCGCACGGCTCGAACGACGGCCAGAAGGGCATGGGCCTGATCATGCTGATCCTGATCGGCACGGTGCCGACGGCCTATGCGCTGAACCGCTCGCCCTCGCCTCAGCAGGTGCCGAGCTTCCAGGCGGCTTCGGCCGCCGCGGCCACCGTGATCGAGAAGCAGGCGGCCGGCTACCAGATGCTCGGGAACCCGCGGCCGGCCGTCACCACCTTCGTGTCTCAGCGCAAGATCAGCGAAGGCACGTTCGTGTCTCTCGCCGCGCTGGTGAAGGAGATCTCGGCCCAGGTGTCCGAATTCGGCTCGCTGTCCAAGATCCCGGCAGCCGCCGTCTCCAACGTCCGAAACGACATGTACCTCGCCTCCGAGGCAATCCGCTTCCTGCTGAAGGACAAGGAGAACTCGCTCAGCAAGGACGAGGTGAAGATCCTCAACACCTACAAGGGGGAGCTCGACCAGGCGACGCGGTTCATTCCGCTCTGGGTCAAGGTCTCCGTCGCCATTGCGCTCGGCCTTGGCACCATGATCGGCTGGAAGCGCATCGTCGTGACGGTGGGCGAGAAGATCGGCAAGAGCCACCTGACCTACGCCCAGGGCGCCTCGGCCGAGCTGGTCGCCGCCGCCACGATCGCCGCAGCCGACGTATACGGCCTGCCGGTGTCGACGACGCACGTGCTGTCTTCGGGCGTCGCCGGCACCATGGCGGCCAACGGCTCGGGCCTGCAGATGGCGACCGTGCGCAACCTGCTGATGGCATGGGTCCTTACGCTGCCATGCGCCATCGCGCTGTCGGCCAGCCTCTACATCCTGTTCCTCAACATCTTCTGAGGAGCGGGCGCCGTCACTCCACGGTGACGGCGCCGCAGGCGGCGGCGTCGCACTTCAGCGTCTTCCAGGTGACGCCGAGCGCGCCATAGATCGCATGCGGCCGCTCCTCGATGAGGTCGAGGCGGCCGGTGCCACAACGGGGGCAGACGGGACGGGCAACGTCCTGCAGCGAGAGCCGGGCTGCGACGGCTCGCAGGTGCTCGAGATTATTCATGTTCGGTTCCACACACATTAGCTCCCCGCGCCGCCTGAGAGATGGGGATGGCAACTGGCGGTTTCAAACGCGACAAAGTTCACTTTGTTTCGTTCGACCCGCCATCATGCCGCCATCATTCGCCCGGCAAGCGGTTCGCGGCCTATGATGGCCGCCTGCCACACAACCATGGGGGGACTCCATGCCGCTCGCCGTTGATTCCGTCGATCATCTGGTCATCAACGTGCGCGATGTCGACGTCGCCGCGGCCTGGTACCAGCGTGTGCTGGGCATGGTGCGCGAGGATTTCGACCCCGGGCCTGGCAAGACGCGTCGGACATCGATGAAGTTCGGCCGGCAGAAGATCAATCTTCGCCCGATCGATGCTTCCAAGCAGGACTGGTTCACAGCCGACCATGAAGCAGCGGGCAGCGACGATCTCTGCTTCCTCACCAGGGCGACGCCGCGGCAGGTGGCCGATCATCTGACGGCCTGCGGCGTCGCCATCATCGAGGGACCGAGCGACAAGCGCGGCGCCCTGGGCACGATTGTTTCGGTCTATTGCCGCGATCCCGACGGCAGCCTGATCGAGATCTCCTCCTACAGGTAGGATAATTCGCGCGCCTGCACTTGATCCCCGCGGCGGTGGTCGTCGTATGAGGACTGACCATGCCGAGTGACTCGTCGATCGGTTTTTTCTTCGAGCGTACCCGGAGCGTGCTTTTGGCAACCTTCTCCGGCGTGTTCACCCGAGAGACTGCGCTCTCGCTCAATCGGGCGGCCCGAGCCGTCGTGGAGCGTCACGGGCATGTCCCCGTGATCCTGGATTTCACACAAGTCACTAGTTTTTCCATCCAGCTACGCGACTGGCCGGAGCTCGGCAACGAGCGGCGGGCGATCCGCGGCAAACCGCGCCTGCTGGTCGCTCCGCCGACCGAGACCTTTTCGATCCTGCGCCTGCATGGCACTCACCGCGGCCGCGATGGCGACGACACGGAGGTCGTGCCGACGCGCGAGAGCGCCTGCCGCAAGCTCGGCCTCGACAATCCCAACTTCGAGCCTCTGCAGGTCTGAAGGGCTCAGCCGGCGCGTCGTGCCCGGAAGCCGCGGATGGCCCACGCTGTAAAAAGCCCCAGGAACAACAGCAGCAGCGGGCCACTCAGCAGAACGAGGGCAAGGCCCAGCGCCATGTTCTGGTTGGGCCAGTCGACATGAGCGGGGGCGGTGCACCACGGTGCGTACCAGAAGGCGCAGGCGAGCTGGAGCTTGTAGAGCCAGTAGCCCGCCCACACGAGCGACGCCAGAAGCCACAGCCGCACGAGGCCCCGCCGCCAGTTCCAGCGCAGCGGATTCCATTGAAAGGGCGCGCGCCGGCCCGGCCAGAAACTGGTGGGCGGCGGCATGGCGGCGGCCTGGCGCGAGCGCCCGGACCGTGGAGCGGCCTGAGAACCTGTCTTTGTCTTACGCCTTGCCGTCTGCCGCCCTGACACCTCGACCAGCCTTACTCCCCTATCCGACCCCCACCCCCTTATACCGTGGACGGCGGTCCGGCTTCGAGATGGTTTGTCGCAAACGCCGCAGCGCCCCCTTTGATGAGCTGAGGGCAGGCCCTTCGACAAGCTCAGGGCAGGCCCTTGATCCAGTCGACGATGCGCTGGGAGGCAGCGTGGTCGGTGTTGCGGTGATCGGCGTCGACGACGACATACTTGCTGTACGGATTCTTCGCGGCCGGCTTGTAGATGTTGTTCTCGGTGAAGCCGAAGCTCGGATCCCCGGTGCCGATCACCACCATCACCGGAATATTGGCCGGCAGCTCTTTCGCCTGCACCGGCATGCTGGCAAGGCCGCGCGGATTCATCCAGGCGCAATAAACGGCGGCCGTGGTCGAGATACGGACGCTGTTGCCCTGGTTCTCGTCGAGCCCAGTAAAGGACTGATTGCCCTGACCGGCTTTGGCAAGCTGGCAAGCCTGCTCGATGCTGCTCTTGATCGAGGGGTTGCGGCTGTAGGAGCCGAAAGGGCTGTGGCCGGGCGCCGCCATGACCACGCCGGCCACGTTCTGGCGCGCCACCGCGTAGGAAAGCGCCATGTTGGCGCCGAGGCTCTGGCCGGCGATCACGATGCGCTGCGCTCCCTGGGCGCGCAACTGATTGGCATAGCCGTCGATGATGGCGAACACCTGCTCGGGCGTGACGCTGATCTTCTCCCAGTCGCCGCTGCCCCAGGGCATCGACGGCACCATGACCTTCATGCCTGCTGACTGTGCCTTGGAAGCAATGTCGCCCGAGCCCGAGGTGTTGGCCCGCCCCTGCTTGCCGTGCATGTAGATCAGCCCGACGGTGCCCTGCGCCGCGGCCGACGCCACGAACGCCATCGCCAACGCCATGCCTGCCGCCACGCGCGCCCAGAAATGTCTGGTCATGGTCATTTCGCCCCCAAGAGCTTCCATCCCCGCGCGAACACTACGCCGACGTCATCGCATCAGCCAAGCGTGCCCATGCGCAGCGTGTTACTGGCTGCTTACTGGCCGGAGAAGAGCTGCTGGGTGGTCGCCGCGCAGGCGACGTCCTTGGCCGTACCGATCACCGGAGTGGGGATCGGGAAGATACGGCCAAGGGAAATCTGCGGTTGGCGCAGCTTGCCCTGCACGATCACCGCACCATGCAGATCGAGCAGGTCGAACTGCTTGGCATCGGCATCGACCTCCGCTTTCACCGCCTGGGTGACCAGCGAGGCCTGGCCCTGCACGTAGAGCACCGATTTCTGGGTGTCGAGCAGCGTGCGGTCGAACGCGACGGTCCCATGGTTGAAGTTGAGGCGGCCCACGGCGCACTTGATGGGTATGCGATGGTCGCCGGTGACATAGAGGATCAAAGCGTCGAAGATCTGCAGCCCGGCAAGGCTCACCATCAGGCTCGACACCGAACCACCGCCCAGGGCCGCGGCGATGTGGCCGTCGGCCGTAGACATCACGTGGGCCAGCGAACGGCCGACGCCCGCCAACGCGACGCGGCCCTGCACCTTGCCGTAGGTGGCATCGAAGTACTGCGAATTGCGGAAGAAATTGCGCAGCTCGATATCGCTCAACACCAGGCTGGTGCGCACGCGCGGCGTGTCGGTCTTGGCATCGACGACGAGCTCGCCCGCGATCTTGCCTGCGCCGGCGCTCTGGCCATCGCCCAGCAGGATCAGGGTGAGCGGCTTGGCCGTCGCCACGCCGTCCTGCACCACGACGCGGAAGGAGAGCGCCTGCACCGGCAGGTACGATGGCGCCAGCACGCGCTTGGCGTCGAGGGTGACGTCCATGTTCATGGCCCTGAGCTTCTCGACCTTGAGCGGCACGTTGGGGAAGAGATCGCCCCTCGCCTCGAGCTGCTGCTGGACCTGGCGTTGCTGCGGCGAGACGTTGCCGGCGGGTTTGTCGGGCGGCGCGCCGACCAGGGGCGCCAGGTCGGCGAAGACCAGCTTCTGCGACACCAGCTTGGCGATGAGCAGCTCGGGCTTGCGCCGCTCGTCGATCGTGACGTCGCCCACCAGGTCGCTGTCGCCGACATGCCAGCGACTCTGCAGGAACTTCCAGATGCCCGCTTCGCGGTGCAGCTTGCCCGTGATGTTGTAGGGCGGAGTCGGCGGACCCGGGATGCCGAGCAGCGGGTAGATGTCCGCGAGGTCGTGGCCCGACAGGGTGAGGTCGACATCGGCACCCTTCCATTGGAAGGGGTCCATCACCGTGCCCTTGGCCTTGAGCTTGGTGGCGCCGAAAGTGACGTCGAGATCGAGGGGATAAGGCTCCTCGGTGTCGCGCAGCATCACCACCGAACCGCCGACGAAATGCAGAGCGAGCGGTTGGCCCTCGAGCTTGCCCTTGAGTTCCAGCTTTGCCTCCGGCCGGTTGCCGGCGCTGCCCATTGCCGTCGAGACCGTGCCGTCGAGTTCGAGCTTGCGCTGGGGGTCGCGGTAGCTGAGCTTGCCGTCGGTAACCTCGAGCCGGCCGATCAACGGCGTCTGGAATCGGTTGTCGGGGTCCACCACCTTCTTGGCCGCTGCGGCCGCCGGCGGGGCCTCGCCCAGCTCCCAGTTCAGTCGATCCTTGTCGCCCCTCTCCACGATGACCTCGGGCTTGCGCAGCACCAGGCTCGGCAGGACGACGTCGCCCTTGAGGAGCGGCCACGGCCGGATCTCGAAGTCGATCTCGTCGGCTTTGAGCATGTGGGGCTCCTTGGCCCACTCGGCGTTGGCAAGCTCGACGCCGCGCAGATGGACGTGGGGAGTCCAGCCCCAGTCGATGGCGACGTCGGCGATCCGGGTCTTGCGTCCCGAGAGCTGGCTAGCCTGGCTCTCCAGTCGGCCGCGGAAGTTGTCCGACGTGACATAGAGGTAGCCCGCTCCGATCGCCGCAACCATGAGCACGACGAGGGTACCGGCGGTCCAGCCCGCGATCTTGAGAAAGCGCGCCATGGCGTTGCAACGATTCCCGGGCTCGGCAGTTGCGCCACCGGACCGGGTGAAACTTCACATCGACCAGTGGTGGCCATAGGCACTGGTGAAGTCCAACTGCACGATCAGATCGTTGAAGTCGTGATCGCCACCGCCCCAGGTATCCTCGAAGCCCCAGCTGTTCGAGCCGTAGTTCATCAGGTGCGCGACCTGCTGGCCGCCGACCGTCTCGTTGCCCTGGGTGAATCCCAGGAACACCGTGCCGTGAGTGTTGTTCGTGAGCTTCATGGCGATGAGATCGCCGGCATTGACGTGCTGGATCACGGCCTCGCCGTACTGTCCGTAGCCCGGCCCGCCGATTGAGGCGAACCCTGAGGTCGTCAGGTAGGCGCGACCGTCGATCGCTGCCTGGTAGCCGGCATCGCCGGGATGCAGGTTGCCGATCTTCCCCGAAAAGTCGTCGACCTTGTAGAGCGTGAGCGCGGTGCTATCCATGCCCACCTGACGCAGGCGTACGACGGCGAGCTGATCGTTCAGCCCGCCGACGGTCTCCGCGATCGCCACCGGTCGGGCCACGCGCAGCGTCCCGCTGCCCGAGAAAAAGTCGTCGAAACCGAAGTCGTTGCTCAAGCCGGCTTGCATCGCCTGCGCGGCGCTGCCGCCGATGGATACGGCGAGGCTCTCGGCTTTGCCGAGATGCAGCTGCGTCACCGAGCCTTGCGGCTGCTTGTCGAACAGCACCGCAAGGCCGGGATCGAAGTCGGGCTGCAGCGACTGCTGCGCCAATTGACTTGTCCAGGCGTAGCTGCCGGGCTCGGCGCTGGCGAAACCGAGGGCCTGGCTGCCGTGAAGCACCCCGACGCCAAGGCTGGTGCTGGGCGTGGTGGCCTGCAGGATGAGGGTCTGGTCGGCGCCGCTCGTCCAGCCGCCGTGGCCGTCGCTGTCGAGCAGCGGCGGGCTGGTGCTGAAGTACATCTCATGATGGGCGATCGCAGACAGCGAACGCACCAGCAAGGTGCCGTCGGGCGTGCCGAGGCCGCTCGTCAGATCGTAGCCGTGCGTCGCCGAATAGCCCTGCCCGGTCGGCGTCATGTAGAAGCCGGTGCTGAAGGGGCTGCTGGTACCGGTGTTGTTGTTGAAGTAGCCCGTCGTCCCGGAGGTCGACATCGTATAGGTGTTGATGTTGTTGCCGAGCTGGATGTCGTTGAACGCGCCCGGATCGATCACCGAGGCGATGTAGAGCAGGTCGTTGTAGAAACCGAGGCTGGGCAGGCCCTGGTCGTGGAATATCGCATTGAACTGCGTGGTCAGCGATGCCCACAGCGGCGCCGCCGCGCTGGTGCCGCCGTTGCTGTGGATCAGCGGATTGCCGGCTGCGCTCTCGACATAGTTCTGATTGAGCACGGCATACTTGGTATCGCCGCTGGACAGCGCCGCGACGTCGGGCGCGCCGCGATGGCCGTTGGTCAAGGAGGAGATGCCGTAGGCCTGCTGGTAGTACGGTATTGTGGTGATCGCTACGCCGCCCGAGCCGGTTTCGTGGCCGCCGTATGGCGAAAGGAGCAGCGCGGGGTTGTTCGCGGACGGCGTCACCGACAGGGTTTGCCAAACCGTCTCGAACAGCGCCTGCAGTGAGGTCGCCTGGCCAGCGGGCGCCGGCGTCGCGCTCGACATGTGCGAGGGCAGGACCCTGAGACCCGTGGCGACGAGCTGAAACACGGTCCCCGGGTCATCCTGCATCGCCAGCGTCTCGAGCTGGGCGAGCGTGCTGTCGGACAACGAGCTCGCCAGGGTCGCGATCGAGGTGCCACCGACGATCAGGGTGAAGGGCGAGGAGTGGGTGTTGGCAAGATTGGCGATGCCGTTGGCGTACGTGGCACTCGCTCCCTCGTCGCCGCCCGCCATGACGACCGAGACGTTGGCCAGTGCGCCATCGACGAAGAGCTGCTGCCAAGCCCACTGAAAGGGCGAGTTTGCCGTCGGCTGGCCGGTGACCGGGTAGGACGAGCTGAGTACCGGCGCGTGATGTGCTGTGTCGAAGAAGGCCTGCTGATAGGCGTTGAACGGCGTGCCACCGAGGAAGGAATAGAGGAGCTGCGTGCTGTTGGGCGCCGCACCTGCGATCACCGATATGTCGAGTGCGAGCTCGCCTGTGGTGCTGGTGTTCGTGGTGCTGTTGGTACCCGAAACGACCTGGAACTGCGCCGGCGTGACCGGCGCCAGGCCGATCTGCTGACGATAGAGGTTGTAGTCGGCGAACAGCGTCGCCTGGATGTTGACGTTGCCCTCGACCAGCGCGATGGGATCGGTGGGAATGTCCGACGTCAGGGGAAACTTGTAGCTGGCCGCGATGGCCGCAGGCGTCGCCGCCACCACGTTGGTCGCGTTGTTGCCGATGCCCTGCGGACCGATGGTCGGCGGCACCAGCGTCCCATCCATGATCGCCGGATTGGCGATGGTCACATTTTCTTCGAACCAAAGTCCCTTGACGGCGGAAGCGATGGCGGCGGGCAGGTTGAGACTGCCAGTCCAGGCCAAGGCCTGGACGGACTGGTTGCTGGCGTTGTTGGTGACTTTCCAGAGATCCTGGCCGAACAGGTTCGTGAACTGGTTCGGCGTCAGCGTCAGCCAGATCGTGCGATCCGCGGCGCTGGAGACATAGCCGGTGGCCGCCGCAGCCTGCGCGGGCGCGCTGCCCAGGAGATTCGTGATGGCGGTCTGCGTGGCGCCGTAGGTGGCCTGGTCGGCACCGTAAGTTGCCCACGGGCCCCCTGAGTTCGAAAGCGCCGCAATCGCGGTCTGCCGCTGAGCCCAGTTGCCCGACAGCAGCGACGAGGGATCATGGGCCCGGTCGAGGACCAGGCCGACCGTAATACCGGAGGCTAGGGAGTTCGCATTGGACGACGTCGTGAGATCGGAGACCGTCGCAGCCGTCGTGCCGATCTGGAAGAGCGAGTTGAGCGGGCCCGTCTGGCCGGAGGCCAGCAGGTCGTATTGCGCCTGGGTGTAGAGACCCGCACCGAACGCGTCGAGAAACGTCGAATTGGTGAAGGACACGCCACTCCCCCTCGCCAGCAACCCGCTAACCTAGCCGACAAGTGGTACGTCGGCCCATGACTTTGGACAATGCGAACCGACTGCAGTGGGATCGCCCGGCGGCTGCGAGTTCACATCGTCCCCCATTAGTGGGATCATCGCCCATGATGATCGCTCGGCGTATTGCTTTGATGGGTTTGGCTGCTCTTGCGCCTGTTCCGGCATGGGCAGACGACGTCCGGGTGATGGATTCGCAGCCCAAGGGGCAGGCGGTGATCGGGGAGCCCAGCAGCGAGTTCTACGTGCGCTTCGACCGGCCGATCGATCACATCCAGTCGCGGCTTGCGATCTATCGCGACGGCCAGCTCGTCGAACGCCTGCAGCCCCGGCTGCAAACCGAGCCAAACGTGCTGTTCGCCCGCGCCCCGACCCTGCCGCCCGGCGCCTACACGATGCACTGGGTGGTCCGCACCCTCGACGGCGCCAAGGTGGAAGAGGGCGGCATCCCGTTCACGGTGAAGCAGCCCTGACGCGGCGCTACTTCAGCCCACGCACCAAGAAGGCATTGAGTCGCTTGGCGAACGCCGCCGGATCGGGCGGTGCCTCGCCGTCGAGGATGTGGGCCTGGTCGAGCAGCAGGTTGGCGATGTCGGCCGCATCGTCGCGACCCGCCACCGCTTTCACCAGCTCATGCCGCATGTTGAGCTCGAGGATCGGCTTGGCGCCGGTGCCACGATTGGAGCGGGTGAGCAGCCGCTCGAGCTCGCGATCGCGACCCTGGGCGGCCGCCACGAGGCAGGCCGCGCTTTCGGTCAGTCGTTGCGAGGCGCGCACGTCGCTCACCTTGTCGCCGAGCGCTTCCTTGACCGTCTTCACGATCGCCGCCTCGTCGTCGGCCGCCGCCTTGTCTTCGGCCTTGTCCGTGTCGGCGTCGAGGAGCGGGATCAGCCCGAAGTCGACGTCGCCCTGGCTCAGCGAGCGCAACGGCTTGCCCTCGAATTCCTGCGGCATGACCGTCCAGAAGGCGTCGATCGGATCGCTGAGCAACAGCACCTCGATGCCGCGCGCGCGGGCCGCCTCGAGCTTGGGGTTCGCCTTCAGGCGCTCGGCGCTCTCGCCGGCGAGATAGTAGATCTCGGTCTGGTTGGGCTTGAGGTCGGCGACGTAGTCCTTCAGCGACCGCAGGGCATCGCCCTTGGTTGTGGTGAAACGCGCCAGGGACAGCAGCTGCCCGCGGCGTTCGTTGTCCTCGTACAGCCCTTCCTTCAGGACCGAGCCGAACGCGCCCCAGATCTTCAGCCAGGCGTCGTTGTCCTTGGCCGCGCAGCTCTCCAGCTCGCCGATCACGCGCGTGGTGAGGCCATTGCGGATCTGCACGACCTGCGGATTGTTCTGCAGCATCTCGCGCGAAAGGTTGAGCGGCAGGTCCTCGCTGTCGACGACGCCGCGAACGAACCTCAGATAGGCCGGCAGCAGCTCGGCATCGTCGGTGATGTAGACGCGCCGTACATAAAGCTTCACGCGACCCCGGCGCGCCGGATCGGCAAGGTCGAACGGCGGCATGGTCGGCACGAACAGCAGCACGGCATAGGCCTGCCGGCCCTCGACCTTGTAGTGCAGCGTGAGCGCGGGCTCGTCGAAGGCCGTGGCGATCGAGCGGTAGGCCTGGGTGTAGTCCTCGGGCTTCAGCTCCGACTTCGCCCGCTGCCACAGCGCGCTGGCGGCATTGATCTGCCGCGCCTCGCCCTTGTCGTCCATCAGCTCGATGGGAAAGAGGATGTGATCCGAATAGGTGCGGATCACCCGCTCCAGCTCGAACGGCTGCAGGTAGCGCGCCGCATCGTCCTTCAGATGCAGGACGATCTCGGTGCCGCGCGCCACGCGCTTGGCCTGCTGCTCGGTCGCCGGCGCGAGCTCGAAGCCGGCGCCACCCGACGACGTCCAGACCCAGGTCTCGGCGGTGCCGGCACGCCGGCTCACGACCTCGATGCGGTCGGCGACCATGAAGGCGGAATAGAAGCCGACGCCAAACTGCCCGATCAGGCCGAGCCCTTCCTTGGCGTCCTTCAGGCCCTTCAAGAAGGCTTTGGTGCCCGACCGCGCGACCGTGCCGAGATTGTCCAGAAGCTCCTGGCGGTCCATGCCGATGCCATTGTCGGCGATGGTGAGGGTCTTGGCCACGGCATCGGGCTTGATGCGGATGGCAAGCTTTTCGTCGCCCGCCAGCAGCTCGGGCCGGGCGATCGCCTCATAGCGCACCTTGTCGAGCGCATCGGAAGCGTTGGAGACGAGCTCGCGCAGAAAGACATCGGTCTCGGAATAGACCGAGTGAACCATCAAGTTCAGAAGCTCGGCCACCTCGGCCTGGAACTGATGGCTTTGCGCGCCCCCGTCACCGTTCATTCTTGTCCCCGTTCATTTCTTCCGGACCCCGCCTATAGCCCCGGGAAGACCCGCGGCCAAGGCGCCGCTGGCGGCGATACGAAGACCTCGCGGTCTTCATCGTCGGACGGGGTCGGCCGGGGCCTGGTTTCAAAGCCGGCATCGGCCGGCAGGCCGTTCGGGACGGCCGGAACGGGCGGGATTTCGCCGATTTGCATCATCACGTCCTCCGTGGAGCAACATGCCGAGACAAATGCGCGGGCCCGAAAAGTGGCGCACCGCAGCGCAGGATTTGGGCGCGGCCCGCGGCGTTTCAAGGGGCCGGATGGTGGCACGGTTGATGCTGCGGTGACCGGCACCGGTCCGTTGACCCATCGGGGAGCAGCGCCATGTCAGCCACCTCCAAACACCCTGCACAGCCATTGCATCCGGACGTCGCGGCCGTTCTCGACGGCCTCGACGCATCCGACAGACCGGTTGAGAGCGCCCGCGTCCTGCCGCCCCAGGCCTATATGTCGGCCGCCTTCCATGAGTTCGAGATGGCGGCGGTCTACATGCGTTCCTGGCTGTGCGTCGGCCGTGTCCAGCAGATCCCCGATCCGGGCGACTATCTGGCACTGACCCTGGCCGATGAGCCGATCCTGGTGGTGCGCGGCGACGACGGCGAGATCCGCGCCCTGTCGGCGCTCTGTCGCCATCGCGGCCACACGCTCAAGGAAGAGTGCCAGGGCAATACCCGGACCTTCACTTGCCCCTATCACCGCTGGACCTATGGCCTGGGCGGCGAGTTCATCGGTGCGCCGCACATGGGCCAGACGGCAAGCCTCGACACACTGAAGCGCGAAGCGGCCCTGCCGCAGCTCAAGGTCGAGCTGTGGCATGGCTTCATCTTCGTGCACTTCGATCCGGCGGCGCGGCCGCTCGCGCCGACGCTCGCCAAGCTCGAGCCGTACATGGCGGGCTACGACCTCGACAACATGGTGACGATCGCGCCGGAGGTGACGGCCGAGCCGGTGCCGTGGAACTGGAAAATGCTGCTCGAGAACTACATCGAGCCCTACCACACCCAGTTCGTGCACCCGATCATCCACGACTTCGCGCCATCGACCGGCGTGGAGTTCGATCCCTGGCGCGGACCCGACGACAACGTGATCGTGCGCTACGTGCCGTTCCTCGAGCGCGACGGCAGCCTGACCGAGAACGGCTGGGCGGCACCGGCGCTGTTCCCCATCATCGAGGGCTTGAGCGAGAAGCAGCGCAATCGCGTCGGCTTCGGCATGGTGCCGCCCAACATGAACATCATCTTCATGCCCGACATGCTGTGCTACGGGCTGGTCTTTCCGCAGGGACCGACCGACCTGAAGGTCGGCGGCGGATTGTTCACGGCAGGCGGTTGGTGCATGCCCAAAAGCACGGTCGCCCTGCCCGACTTCCACGAACGCACCAAGCGCATGATGGAAGGCTCGCGCCAGCTTGGCGAGCAGGACACGACGGTGAACCTCGCCATGCAGCGCGCCAAGTTCTCGCGTTTTGCCCCACGCGGACGCTTCAGTTATCTGGAGGAGACGTTGAGCGACTTCAATCGTTGGCTCGCCGTGCGCTATCGCGCCGAGGCGGAGCGGCGCGGCTATGCGATGGCGAGCGTCGCCGAGGCCGCAGAATGAGGATTGCCGACTTCAAGGACACTGCCGGCGCTTTCTGTCCGCACGGCCGCTTCGGCCTTCAGGGCGCCGCAACGGGCCTGCTCTCCGGCCGTACCTTCGCCGTGAAGGACTTCATCGATATCGAAGGCCACGTTACCGGATGCGGCAATCCCCGCTGGCTGGAGACGCATGCTCCGGCAACCGCCACTGCGCCCTGCGTGACGACGTTGCTTGCCGCCGGCGCCACCATGATCGGCAAGACGATCAGCGACGAGTTGGCCTACAGCCTGAACGGCGACAACTTCCACTACGGCACGCCCGTCAATGCCGCCGCCCCCGACCGCGTGCCCGGCGGCTCGTCGAGCGGCTCGGCATCGGCGGTCTCGGCCGGCCTGTGCGATTTCGCTCTAGGAACGGATTCCGGCGGCTCGGTCCGCATTCCCGCGAGCTACTGTGGCCTTTACGGCATCCGCACCACGCACGGCCTCCTGTCGCTCGACGGCGTCGTGCCCTTCATGCCGAGCCTCGACGTGCTGGGCTGGTTCGCGCGCGATGCCGCCTTGTTTGCAGCGGTCGGCGAGCTGTTGCTGCCGCCCGCCAAGACCCGCCCGCCGCTGCGCCGCCTGATGCGCAGCCTCGACGCCGACGGCGAGGCCGATTCCACCACGCTCGACCGGCTCGCCCCCGGCTTCGCTGCCCTCGCCCGGCGCCTCGGCAACACGACGCCGATACGGATCGCACCGGACGGGCTCGAGAAATGGCGCATCCAGTTCCGGCTGCTGTCAGCGGTCGAGACCTGGGCGGTCAACGGCGCCTGGATCGAGCAGGCCAAGCCGGTCTTCGGACCGGCGATCGCCGAGCGCTTCGCCTTTGCCCGCGAGGTGTCGGGCCGCGACCTCAGTGCCGAACGCGACGCCCGCGCCCGTATCGGCCAGCGGCTGCGCGACATCGTCGGCAATGACGGCGTCATCTGCCTGCCGACCGCGCCCGGCCCGGCGCCGCTGCGCACGGCGACCGGCGAGGCCGTCGAAGCGTTTCGCCAGCGCGCGCAGCGCATGACCTGCATCTCCGGACTGAGCGGTCTGCCGCAGATTAGCATGCCCGCGGCGACGGTCGATGGCGCGCCGGTCGGATTGTCCCTGATCGGCCCGCCGGGCAGTGACCTCGACCTGCTGGCGCTGGCCGTCGAGCTCGAAGGCGCGATCAGGCCGAGCGAAAGCGCGACCAGCCGTTAGCGCGCAACCGGCAGGCATCGCAGCTGCCGCAGCCGACACCCCAGTCGTGGCGATGCTCGCGATCGCCGAGATAGCAGGTGTGGGTCTCCTCGACGATGAGGTCGATCAGCTTCGGGCCGCCGAGCTGCTCCGCCAGCCGCCAGGTCTCGGCCTTGTCGATCCACATCAGCGGCGTCTCGAGCACCAGCCGTGCCTCCATGCCGAGGTTGATGGCGACCTGCAGCGCCTTGACCGTGTCGTCGCGGCAATCGGGATAGCCCGAGAAATCGGTCTCGCAGACGCCGGCCACGACATGCTTCAGCCCGCGCTGATAGGCGACGATGGCGGCGAAGGTGAGGAAGACGAGGTTGCGGCCGGGCACGAAGGTGCTGGGCAGGCCGTCCGGCCGCGTCGCCAGCGGCAGATCGGCCGTGAGGGCGCTGACGCTCACTTGGCCCAGCACGTCGAGCGATACGACGCGGTCGGATCCGAGCTTTCGGGCCCAGTCGGCGTTGAGCTCGGCGATGCGCCGCCGCACCGGCTCGCGCACCTCCATCTCGATGGCGTGCCGCTGGCCGTAGGCGAAGCCGATCGTTTCCACCCGCTCATAGCGCGACAGCGCCCAGGCAAGACAGGTCGTGGAATCCTGGCCGCCGGAGAACAGGACGAGGGCCGATGAAGTGTCGTTCATCGCGCCACAATAGCTTACACTTCCGCCATGTCGCAGACGCTTCTCATCGACGCCCACGTTGTCCTCGACGGCTCTGCCGAGTTGCAGCGTGGCTTGAACGTGTTGGTGAGCGATGGACGGATCGCCGCGATATCGGCCAAATCGATCGAAGCTGGTGCGGCTACAGTCATCGACGTCGCCGGCCGCACTTTGATGCCGGGCCTGATCGACGCCCACGCTCACATCACCGGGCTCTCGCTCACGCCCAAGAACATCGCCAATCCCGCCGCCGACATCGCCATCGCCTCGGCCAACTACCTGCGCAACTGCCTGATGGACGGCTACACGACCATTCGCGAAGCGGGCGGCGCCGATCACGCCACGGCGCGCCTGCTGGCCGAAGGGCAAATCGTCGGACCGCGCCTCTATTATTCCGGCCGGGCGCTGACCCAGACCGGCGGCGGTGCGGACTTCCGCACGCCCGACGAGGAGACCGATCCCTGCGGGCACGTCGGGCCGTTCTCGGTCATGTCGGTGATCACCGACGGCACCGACGCGGTGCGCAAGGCCGCGCGCGAGGAGCTGCGCCGCGGCGCCACACAGATCAAGCTGTTCGCCTCGGGGGGCGTGGTGTTCCCCGCCGAAGGCCATGCGACGCGCTATGAGTTTACGCCCGAGGAGCTCAAGGCCGCGGTCGAAGAGGCGGCGGCGCGCGGCACCTACGTCATGGCACACGTCTATACCGATGAGGGCGTGCGGCGCTGCCTGCAGGCCGGCGTGCGCTCGATCGAGCATGCCAACTTCGTGAGCGAGCAGACCGTCGAGATGATGGCCGAGCATCGCGCCTTCTACGTGCCGACCTTCATTTCCCTGGTGCAGCGCGTCGAAAGCGCCGACCACGAGCACCTGCCGCAAAGCATCGTCGACAACCTGAAGCGCACGATCGAGCGCGGCCGGCAGGTCTATGGCTGGGCACGCAAGCACGGCGTGCCGGTCGGCTTCGGCACTGACCTGTGGGGGCCTGAGGCGCAGAAGTGCCAACTGCGCGAGTTCGAGATGCGCCGGGACCTCGACAAGCCCGCCGACATCCTGCGCTCGGCGACGGCGGTCAATGCCGAGCTGCTCATGGAAAAGGGCCGACTCGGTGTGATCGCCGAAGGCGCGTGCGCCGACCTGCTGGTGGTCGAGGGCGATCCGCTCAGCGACATCGGCGTCCTGCTGCAGCCGCAGGAGAACCTCAAGCTCATCATGAAGGACGGCGTCGTCTACAAGAACGAGCTCAAGTCATCCTGAGCGCAGCGAAGGATCTCATGCCGCTTGCAAGCGGTGATGAGGTCCTTCGCTGCGCTCAGGACGACAGATCAGCGCGGCACCAATGCTGCCGGGTTCTCCGGATGGTGCGGAACGCCTTCCGGAAAACCGACCCAGGCATGCTTCGTCCGGGTCCACACCGTACGGACGGGCGGCGGAAAGGCCGGGTCGGCGAAGGCGCCGACGGCGACGCTGACGATGTCGGGCAGGCGCTCGTTCTCCCAGAACACGGTGGAGCCGCATTTGGGGCAGAAGTGGAAGGTGAGCCCGGCGCCGCTGTCGCCTTGCCGGTGGAAGGCGCTCGCCTCTCCCTCGGTGGCGACGATCTGCCCGCGGCCGAAGAAGGCGGCCGATCCAAAGACCGCGCCGGTGCGCCGCTGGCAGCACAGGCAATTGCACGACGAGACGATGCGCGGCTCGCCCCTGGTGCGGATACGCAGTTGGCCGCAGCAACAGGCGGCTTCGCGCGCGATGGGTGCAGACATGCGCGCAGGATATGCCACCGATTGGTCTTAGGCGAGAGACGCCGGGATGGTGAAGATCGACGGGTCATCAGCGGGAGCACACCACAGTGGCCAAGCGAACCAAGCTGCGCATGGCGCCGCTATGCGCGATCGGCGCACTGACCCTGGCGCTCTGCCTGGGCGTCGGCTTCGTTTACGTCGGCTGGCATCCGGACGCGCCGCTGTCGGTCACAGGCTACGTCGCCATGGCGCTCGGGCTCGTGGCCGCCATCGTGCTCGGCGTCGGGCTTGCCCTGCTGGTGCACAACAAGCGCCGATAGTCAGGCCGCCTTCGCCCTCGCTCCGATCAGGGACTTGCGGACGCGCGTCAGCCACGGATCGACCGGCGCCCCGCCCGGCACCTCGGCGAGGTAGCGTTCCAGCGCGAGCCGCGTACCCGAGAAGAGCTCCTTCTCGGTTGGAAAAGTCGGATACCAGCCGCCCAGACCCGCATCGACGAGGTCGAAGCTGGTCTGGCGCGCCGGCACGATGTCGAACTCGATGGTCGGGCGCAGCGCCACGCCCGAGATCGGCGCATGCAGCACGACGCTGTTCTCGAACAACACCCAGATCGGCTTGTCGCTCTCCATGGTGAACTCCACCCCATCGCGGCGGCGGAACCAGGTGGTGCTTGAGCGCGTGCCGCAGCCCTCGGGCAGCACGAAGATCTTGCGCATGGCGACCGGCCAGCCGTCGAGATGCCGGTCGGCGGCCGGCCGGTTGGGAATGAGCTGGAACTGGCGCGTGGAAGCGATACGGAAGGGATGGGCGATCGTGCGCTCGATGATCGGGCCGGCCGTTGCCAGGAACTCGCGCAGGAGGGCCTGGGAGACAGGCGTGAGCTTACGGTACTCGTTAGAACTGTTCAGATAGTCGCACTGCGCCACGCTGGTGCTGACATAGCCCGGCGCGAAGTCCTTGCGCCGCATCTTGACCCGCGGAGCGGCCAGCAGGGCCTGCAGAAGGCGACTCGCCAGGCCTTCTTCGAGCGGGAAGCTCATCACGCCCACCTCGGCGAGCGGCCCGCGGTCGCAGTCGAGCTCCTCGGTCAATGCCTGCCAGGCCTGGCGTGACAGCTCATTGCGAAAGCGGTGATAGTGGTCGAACGACGGATCTTCATCGTCGGTGCGCACTTCCAGAATATGCATCCGCTCCGCAAGAGCGCGGTCGGAAAGGGCAAGCAAGTCGGGCTGCATGGCGCGCTAGCGTAATCACCGGTGCCCATGATGCAACAGTTTCAGGCGGCCTTCTTCTCCACCATCTCGATCACCCGGGCGCGCTGGGTGCGGGCGCTGCCGAACAGTTCGGCATTGGCGCGGGCGCGCTTGAAATAGAGATGGTTCGGCATCTCCCAGGTGAATCCAATGGCGCCGAAGATCTGGATGCTCCGTTGCGACACCGCCATGTAGGCATCGCTGGTGTAGGCCTTGGCCATCGCCGCCGCCAGAGGAGCGCGCGCATCGCCTTCGGACAGTGCCCAGGCGGCATAGAGCGTTGCGACGTTGCAGCATTCGACCTGGCCCAACATGTCGGCCAGCGAATGCTTGATCGCCTGGAAGGAGCCGATCGGCCGGCCGAAGGCGCTGCGCTCCTTGGCGTAGTCGACCGTCATCTCCATCACGCGCTGGGCGCCCGCGGCGCTTTCTGTCGCCAGCGCAAACAGCACGCGATCGCGCAGCCACGGCCATAGCACCGCATCGTCGGCGGCGAGCGGTTCGCCGACGGCATCCTTCAGGCGCACATCGGCGACCTGCCGCGTGACGTCGCGCCACGGCAGCAGGTCGACCTGCACACCGTCCTGGGCGCGCTCGACCAGGAAGAAGCGGCGCTGGCCGGCCTGCTCGTCCTGCGCCGCGACGATCAACCAATCGGCTGCGGCCGCGTCGATGACGAACGACTTGGCTCCGGTCAGCCGCCACGACTCGCCGCGCTTGGCCGCCGTCGCCTCGCGCGAAGGCGGGTCGGCCACACCGCTTGAGTCCGCGACAGCCAGCGCCATCTTCACCGATCCGGCGGCAATGCCGGGCAGCAACTGCTTCTTCTGTGGCTCCGAGCCGCCTCTCCGCAGCGCCCAGGCGCCGAACAGCGTGCCGAGGAACGGGCTCGGTGTCAGGTAGCGGCCCATCTCGCCCAGGATCATGGCGAGATCGATGCAGGAAAGCCCGAGGCCATCATGGGCCTCGTCGATCACCAGGCCGGGCCAGCCCATGGCAGCGATCCTGCTCCAGTTGGCGTCGTAGCCCGCATCATCCACGGTGGCGCCGGGCACCAGTACGCGGGCGAGCGAGATCTCCTTCTCGAGGAAGGTGCGAGCCGACTGGCGCAGCACCAGATGGTCTTCGCTCAGGGCAAAGTTCATGGCTCAGCCTCCGCTCGCCTTGCGTCGCGTCTCGGACCACGGCTCTTTGGCGCTCGGATCGAGATCGCGCGGCAGGCCGAGCATGCGCTCGGCGACGACGTTCTTCAGCACCTCCTGCGTGCCGACGCCCAGGGTGACGGCCTGGCTGAACCAGAAGGCGTGGTCCCAGTCGTCGTACTCGTCGGGGCCGGCAAGCTGGGAGGGGAACGGCTTCTCGCCCGCGATCATGCCGCGCGCGCCCTGGCTGCGCTTAGCGAGATCGACGACGCGCTGGCCGTGCGGCGCCGCCAGCATCTTGTGGATAGCGCCCTCGGGCCCGGGCGCCTTGGCGTTCATGCGGTCGCTGAGCGAGCGATAGGCCAGCAGCCGCAGGATCTCGCCCTCGACATAGACCTGCGCCGCCTCGTCGCGCATGGCGCCGTCTTCCAGCGCGCCGATTTCGGCCAGTCCCTCGACCAGCTCGCGCGCCGACGGTCCGTGGCCCCAGATGGCGCCGGGCCGCGACAGCGCCACGCGCTCGGTCTGCAGCTGCGTGGTGCAGAGCGCCCAGCCCTCGCCTTCCTTGCCCAGCAGGCGGTCGGCAGGGATGCGCACGTCCTCCAGAAACACCTCGTTGTATTCGTTGTCGTGCGCCGACATGTCGATGATCGGCCGCACGCGGATGCCGGGCGTATCCATGTCGACCAGGAATTCCGACAGACCCTTGTGCTTGGGCTGGTCGGGGTCGGTGCGCGCCACCAGCACGCCGACCTTCGCCTTGTGGGCAAGCGAGGTCCAGATCTTGTGGCCCTTCACGACATAGTGGTCGCCGTCGCGGCGTGCCATCGTGCGCAGGTTGCCGAGGTCGGAGCCGCCCGACGGCTCGCTGAACAGCATGCACCAGGTGTGCTCGCCCGACAGCGCGGGCCACAGGAAGTGCTGGCGCTGCGCCTCGGTGCCATGCGTCAGCAGAGACTGGGCGCAGTTGTTGATGGCGACGGGATTTCTGGGCACATGCACGCCGGCGCGCTTCATCTCCTGGTCGATGATCAGCTGCAGCTCGGCATCCGCTTCAAGGCCCCAGGGCCTGGGCCAATGCGGCACCACGAAGCCCGCCTGCGCCAATGCCAGCGCTGACGGCTGGGGATTGGCCTCGAACCACGCGCGGATCTCCCGACGCTTGGGATGGTCTTCACCCGGCAACTCGAAGTCCATCGGACACTCCCTACGCTGCCGCCACCGAAACGTAATCCTTGAACTGCCGGCGCAAGGTCACCTTGTGCACCTTGCCGGTGGCCGTCATGGGCAATGCCTCGACGAACACCACATCCGCCGGCAGCCACCACGAGGCCATGCGCGGCCGCAGGAACTCGATCAGCTCGGGCCCGCTCACCTGCTTGTCCGGGCGCCGCACCACCACCAGCAATGGCCGCTCCTGCCAGCGCGGATGGGCGATGCCGATGACCGCGGCCTGCGCCACCGCGGGATGGCCCATGGCGGCGCCCTCGATGGCGGCACTGCTGATCCATTCGCCGCCCGACTTGATGACATCCTTGGAGCGGTCGACGAGCTCGACCGTGCCGTCGGCATGGAGTTTCGCCACGTCGCCGGTCTGCAGCCAGCCGTCGGAGGTCGGCGCCTCCTGCTTGAAATAGGCGCCCGTCACCAGCGGACCTTTGGCCTGCAGATGGCCGAAGGCCACGCCGTCATTGGGCAGAATGTGGCCGTCGTCGTCGACAATGCGCAATTGGGTGGAGAAGGCGACGCGGCCCTGGCGCAGCTTCTGGTCGACACGCTTGTCGAACGGCAGGTCGATGTAACCCGGCGGCATCGACGTCTTGGTGACGCCGAGCGCCTCGGTCATGCCCCAGCAATGCGCCACCTCGATGCCGTGGCGCTGCTCCAGGGCCTCGACCAGCGAGCGCGGCGGCGTGGTGCCGGCGACCAGCGCGGCGCGCATCGCCGGCAATTTCAGGCCGTTGCGGTCGAGATGGTCGACCAGGGTCATCCATACGGTGGGCACACAGGCCGCCATGGTGACCCGCTCGGCGGCCATCAGCTCGTAGAGCTTGTCGGGCTCGAAGTTGCGACCCGGCAGCACGAGGGTGTGGCCGCTGAGCGGCGCGGTATAGACCATCTGCCAGCCGTTGCCGTGGAACATCGGCGCGATCGGCATCACCGCCTCGCGCGCGCCCGAGCGATAGCCGCCGATCATGTCGGCCGTGCTCATGATCAGGGCGCTGAGGATCGTGGAGCGGTGCGTGTTGACCACGCCCTTGGGCTGGCCGGTGGTGCCCGAGGTGTAGCAGATCACCGAGGCCTGGCGTTCGTCGAAGGTCGGCCAGGCATAGTCGTCGTCCTGCGCGGCCAGCAGCTTTTCGTAGGACAGGAGTTTCAGACTGGACTGCGGCGGTTCGGGATCGACGCTCATGTAGATCCAGCCCTTCACGCCGGGCGTGCGACCCGCGAACTTCTCGGCGATTGGCAGCGTGCCGGCATCGAGGCAGATCCACGAATCCTCGGCGTGATTGACGATGTAGACGAGCTCTTGCTCGAAGAGGCGCGGGTTGATGGTGTGCAGCACGGCGCCGAAGCCGGAGACGCCGTAGAACAGCTCGAAATGGTGGTGGGTGTTCCAAGCGAGCGAGCCCACACGGTCGCCCGGCCGCACGCCCAGCGCCTGCAGAGCCTTGGCGAGCTTCTTGGCGCGGCTGTGCGCCTCGCCGTAGGTCGTCCGATGGATGCCGCCTTCCGGCGTGCGCGCCACGATCTCGGTCGCGCCGTGGATGCGCGCCGCATGCTCGATGATCGACGTCACGAGCAGGGGCGCATCCATCATCAATCCGCGCATGGCGTCCTCCCTGGGCTGGCTAGCGCGATTTCCCGACGTAGTCCTCGACGATGCCCCGCCATAGCTTGAGCAGGCGGTCGAAGCGAGCGGGCTCGTTCTGCCACAGCATGCGGACGGCAAGCCCGCGCACCAGGCCGAGCGTCAGCCACAGCACGTCATCGGCCACTGGCTCGGGCATGCCGCGCGCGACCAGGGCCTGATGCCACGCGCGTTCGGCCGGCAGGCGGGCATTGCGCACCATGGCCATGAGCTGCTTGCGGAAGCTCGCCTTGTTGATCGAGGTGGCGATGTCGAGCGAGATGAAGAACGGGGTCGAGAAGAAGAACTCGCGAGCGTCGTCTATGGCATGCTCCAGCGCGTCGTCGTCGCGCTTGAGCGAGCGCGCCCGCCTCTCGCTGGCCGCCAGCACGTTGTGGAAGACGTGCTCCATGGTGGCGTAGACCAGCTTCTCTTTGGTCCTGAAGTGATGCAGCTGGGCGCCGCGCGACACGCCTGCCGCCTTCGCGACGTCGGCCGTGCGGAAGTGGGCGTAACCCTTTTGGCGCAGCACCTGGACGGCAGCATCGAGGATGCGGGTGCGCGTCTCCTGGGTTCGCTCGGCCTGGGTGCGCCGCTTCTTCTTCGCGGCACGCGGACGCCTGTAGGGACGCTCGTCCAGAAGCTCGGATACGGACATCCGCTCAGTCCGCCTTGACGGTCTCGATGGCCGCCCAGCCCTTGCCGTCGAAACGCGAGAGCTGGAAGCCGTGATAGGGGCGATAGTCCTCCGGCGTGTTGCTGAGCTTGATGCCCGGCAGCAGCAGCGGGAGCGTGACGTCCTTCAGCGTCGTCGCCTTCTTGAGCAGGTTGTCCCGCGTCAGCTCGCTGCCGGCCGCCTTCAGGACATGCTCGGCCATCTGGGCATTGACGTAACCCGACACACCGATCGCATCGAGCGGCGATTCGTTGGGCGCGAATTTCTTCATGAAGGCAAAGTAGCCCTGCATCTCGGGATCCTTGTCCCACGCCGGATCGCCCGGCTCCTTGAAATACTGCGCCGTCATCACGCCGGTCGCCTTGTCGAAACCGGCGACCTTCAACACCGCCTGCACCGAGCTGCCGGGGCTGGCAATGAACTGCATGGGTTTCCACTTGAGCTCGTCGGCCTTGCGGATGGCCTGGGCCGCGAACTTGGGCGTGGTGAAATTCATGAACACGTTGGCGCCCGAGCCAGCGAGACTGATGACCTGCGAATCGACGGTGGGATCGGTGAGTTCGTAGCTCTGCTCGGAAACGACCAGCTTCTTGTAATCGTCGCCCAGCGCCTTCTTCAGGCCCTTGAGGAAGTCCTTGCCGTAATCGTCATTCTCGTAAAGCACACTGATCTTGGGCGCCTTCTCGGCCTTCAACGCATAGCGGGCAAAACCGGCCGCCTCGGTCTCGAACGAGGGATAGAACGGCACCGTCCAGGGATACTGCTTGGGATCGTTGAACTTGCTGCCGCCCGCCGAGATCAGGAGCTGCGGCACCTTCTTGCCGTTGAGATACTTCTGCGTCGCCGAATTGGTCGGCGTGCCGACGGTGCCGACCTCGGCCAGCACATTGTCCTCCTCGACGAGCTTGCGCGAGGCCTCGAGCGCCTTGGGCGGGCTGTAGCCGTTGTCGAGGACGATGAACTTGATGCGGCGCTTGTTGATGCCGCCGGCCTCGTTGAGCGACTTGAAGTAGGCCTCCTCGATGCGGCTGTAGATGCCGAAGGCCGAGGCCGGTCCGCTGAGCGGCGCGCTCTGGCCGATCGTGATCTCGCTGTCGGTGACGCCCGGCCCGTACTTCCTGTCCTGCGCCTCGGCCGTCGTGGCCGACAGCAGCCCAGCCGCGACCAACGCCATCGTCGTTGCGCGCATCGTTTCCTCCCGAAATCTCAACGGCCTCTCGACGGGCCGCTATGTCGGGAGTTAAAAACAGTCCGTCCGGCTTGTAAACAAAAATTCTACCATTTGTTAGGAAACGTCATGGCTGACATCCTTGCCCTCGGCATCTCGCACTACCCGCCCTTGCACGGTCCCGACGAGCGCATGGCGTGGATCCTGAAGCGCATGCTGCAGAACCCCAAGCTGCCGGCAGAGCTGCGAACGCCCGCCGGCTGGCCCGAGCCGATGCGCGCCGAATGGGGCAACGATGAGGGCGCCTCATCGGCCGCGCGCCATCGCGCCGATCTCGTGGCGTGGATGGACAAGACACGCGCCGCGCTCGACGCGTTCAAGCCCGACTTCATCCTGATCTGGGGCGATGACCAGTACGAGAACTTCAAGGAAGACGTGGTGCCGCCCTACTGCATCAGCGCCTACGAGAGCTTCAAGTTCGCCTCGCCGCCGGGCAATGTGTGGGGCGAGACCGACAAGACCTACGAGCTGCCCGGCCACCGCACCGCCGCCAAGATGCTGGCAACGAAGCTGATCGAGGAAGGCTTCGACACGGCCTATGCCTACAAGCCGTTGCATCATCCGCTCGGCCACGCCTTCACCAACGCGATCATGTACCTCGATTATCATCGCGCAGGCTTTGGCTATCCGATCATTCCGTTCGCCATCAACTGCTACGGGCGGCGCGTTCTGGCGCAACGCGGCGGGCTACCGGTGTTCGACCGCGTGGTCGATGATGCCGATCTCGATCCGCCGGCACCGATGCCCAAGCGGCTGTTCGACCTCGGCGCCACGACGGCGCGGGTGCTGGCCGCCTCGCCCTGGCGCGTGGCGCTGCTCGCTTCGTCGGGCTGGAGCCACGCGTTCCTGACCGCCAAGAACCATTTCCTGTGGCCCGACACGCCGGCCGACCGTCACATGTACGACGCGTTGCGCGCTTGCGACTGGCAGACCTGGCGCGGCTATAGCGGCGCCGCCGTCGAGGATAGCGGCCAGCAGGAGATCCTGAACTGGATGTGCCTCGCCGGCGCCATGAGCGAGCTCGGGCGCAAGCCCAAGGAGACGGGCTTCGTCGACACCTGGATCTTCAACTCGTCCAAGGCGTTCCTGATCGCCCCTCCGAACTGAACTTGGCGAATTGAGGATCGATCCATGAAGCTCAAAGACCGGGTCGCCCTCGTCACCGGCACCAGCCCCAACATCGGCGGCGGCATCGCCGAGGGGCTGGCTGCAGAGGGTGCGGCGATCGTCGCCGTCGATGCCCGAGCCGACAATGCCAACGACTGCGCGAACTACATCAAGAAGACCGGTGGCCGCGCGCTCGGGCTGGTGTGTGACGTTACGGACGAAGCGCAGGTGAAGGCCGTGATCGAGGCAGCACTGAAGGAGTTCGGCCGCATCGACATCCTCGTGAACAACGCCGCTTTCTTCAACAAGAAGGGCGTGCTCGACATGTCCTACGACGAGTTCAGGAAACAGAGCGGCGTGATCCTGGGCGGCGCGTTCCTGTTCACCAAGTACGCTGCGCAGGCGATGCTGGGCAGGGGCGGCGCCATCATCAACATCGTGTCGACGGCGGGCCACCAGGGCGAGCCGGGCAACATCGCCTACTCGACCTCGAAGTGCGGTCTCCTGAACTTCACCCGCTCGGCGGCGATGGAACTGGTGGGCCACGGGATCCGCGTCAACAGCCTGACGCCGACCGCGACCGACCCGTCGGAGTCCTTCGAGCGCGCCGCACGCTGGGGCCGTACAGTGAAGAAGCCCGACGGCATCGATCGCGTCATGAAGCCCTTCCGCGAAGGCATCCCGATGAAGAAGCTGCCGCTGCCGTCGGACTATGGCCGCGCCGCGGTGTTCCTGGCTTCCGATGACTCGTCGATGATCACCGGCACCGACCTGCGCGTCGACGCCGGCGCCGTTGCACGCTACTGGGCCTGGGAACCGAAGAGCGGCGCGACGCTCTGAGTTACTTCACGATCCCCTTGGTCAGGATGCCCATCAGCTCGTCGGTGATCTCGTCGGGGCTGAGCGGGCCCTTGGGGTCGTACCATTCGGCGACCCAGGTCAGCGCCCCCATGACGAGCATGCGCACCACCGAGGCATCGAAGCCGCCGCGCAGCAGACCCTTGCGCTGGGCCTCGCGCAACAGGCCGGCGAAGATCGCGGCATAGTCGCGCTCCTGCTGCATGTGATGGTCGCGGAGCCGCTTGGGCAGGTGGCGGATCGCCTTAAGGCGCGACGAGAAGTGGTGCCGAAGTGTGTACTTGAGATGCGCCGCCAGGGCCGCCCGCAGGCGGACCAGCGGCGAGCTGTCGGCGCCCGCCTCGGCAATCGCGGCCAGGACCTCGTCGCGGGCATCGCCGACGCCGCGCTCCAGCACCGCGCGCAGGATCTCGTCGCGCGAGGAGAAGTGATAATAGATGCTGCCAGCCTCGATCTTGGCGGCGGCCGCAATGCGCCGGACGGTCACCTCGGCGGTGCCGTGCTCCTGGAACAGACGGGTGGCCACCTCGATCAGTCGCGCCCGCGTCCTCTCAGCCTTGGTGATCCTGCCTTCCGCCGTCTGGCCCTCGGTCTGCATCAGATGATGATAGTCAGCTTTCCCGGATAAAGCATGTCCATCCCCAGCACCGAGCGCTTGGATTTGATGCGGAAGGGCTCGGCATGGCAGTCGATGCGGTAGAGGTGCTTGCCGTAGTAGGTGTCGACCACGCCGCGCTTGGCCCGGTAGGTCACGAAATTGCAGGTGACGTCGGCCACGCCGGCATTCATGCCGGTGATGCGCACATTGCTGATCATGTGGCGCTGGCGCGAGCGCGGGAACTCCGAGTGCGCCTCCTTCTTGGTGAGCCGCCCGACCCGCTCGCGCAGGCGCACGTAGTCGTCGGCGATGTAGAACAGCGACGTCGCCGGGTCGGTCTCGTCGGCCTCGCCGGTCGGCGGCACTTCGTAGGTGGCGCCTTCGGCGAACAGGGCAAACCACTCCTCGATGCGCCATTCGTCCAGGAGGTCGGCCTCGAGATAGAGGAAGTCCTCGATGCGGGCGCGCAGGCCGGCATCGCGCTGCAGGCCGCCAAGGCCGACGTCGCCGTTCATGGCACGCTCCCCATGCGATCGCGCCACTGGCGCCAGAAGCAGCGCATCTGCTCCTCGTCGTCGTTCATCGGCGGTCCCTGGCGCGGCATGCCCTTGGAGATGTCGTTCCAGCCCGCCTCGCGCATGTTGCGGTAGCCGCGCTGGCAATTCTCCAGCGCCTCCTGGTCGTCGGGCGTGGCGAAACCGCCCGGGCCCAAAAACTCCAGGAAGTTGAACAGGCGGAGCTTGCGCAGCTCGTGGTCCTCGTCGCGCGCGCCCAGCGCCCAGGCGCTCACCGTCATCTTGTCGGGCGCGTCGGGCATGAAGGTGCGGACGGTGATCGCCATGATGTCGTTGATCACCAGGTTGGGGAAGATCAGCATGTTGCGGCTGAACTCGGCGATGCGCAGCCCGCGCTCCTCGCCGAAGCGCTGGATCAGGTTCTTGCGCAGCCGCTCGACTTGCTCGCGCTTGTCCTCGCCCCATGACGGCACCCAGCGGGCGATCGGACGACCCCACGGCGAGGCGTACTCGATCACGGCATGGCCATTGCCAAGGTTGGTCATGCCGCGCGCCGTAAACTCCGAGCCGACGGAGTCCATGCGCAGGCTGCCGATGTTCTTCAGGTAGTCGAAGTAGGTGCTGTGCACCGGGAAGCCGTGAAAAGCATCGATGCTGTTCTCGGCCAGAAGCTTCCAGTTGGCGTTGATGACGTATTGCTGGCCCGACCCCACGATTTCCATGCCGGCCTCGGCCTGGTCGGCCACCAGGTCGATGTATTCCTTGGCGCCGGCGAGATAGTCGGCGAGCGACATGGCGTTGCGGTCGAAGTTCACGAACCAGAAGTCGCGATAGCTTTCCAGCCGCGGCACCTGGGCGAGATCGGCGCAGCCTCCGCCGTAATGTTCCTTGCCGTAGTTGCCTTCATCGAAGCGCGAGGCGAAGCGGCCGTTCACGTTGAACGACCAGCCGTGATAGAAGCAGCGAAACGACAGCGCGTTGCCCTTCTTCTCGCGCACCACCATGGCGCCGCGATGCGGGCAGGTGTTCAGGAAGGCGTGCACCGCGCCGGCGCGGTCGCGATTGAAGATCAGCTCGCGACCGCCGACATTGCGGGTGATGAAGTCGCAATCGTTGGCGATCTCGGAGGAATGGCCGAGATAGAGCCAGCAGTGATCGAAAATGTTACGCCGCTCGGCCTCCAGCACCGCCGGATCCGTGAAGGCGCGCCGCGACACGCGGAACAGGTGCCTCTGAGGATCCTCGACGACCATCTGCGGAGTGGTCAGGATGGTGTCCATGATTTCCTCCTTCGTCTTTTCAATGCCTGGACTCTGGCGCATTTCCGGGGCAACAACAATACCGAACAAACGTTAGATTTTGACCGCGATGGCTGATCCACTGGTGATCATCGGGGCGGGACAGGCCGCCAGCCAGCTCATGGCCAGCTTGGCCCAGGACGGCTTCCAGGGCGAGATCTGCCTGGTGGGCGACGAACCTCACCTGCCCTACCAGCGGCCACCACTCTCCAAGAAGTTCCTGGCGGGCGAGCTGGCCCTCGACCGGCTGTACGTAAAGCCGGCCGCCTTCTACGAAAAAGCCGGCAGCCGCCTGCTGCTGGGCCAGCGGGCCCAGCGCATCGACCGGGCGGGCCGGGCCGTCATCCTGGGCGACGGCTCGCGGCTCCCCTACTCGACCCTGGTGCTGGCCACCGGCAGCCGGCCGCGCGAGCTGCCCCTGCCAGGCGCGCTCTATCTGCGCAACATCGCCGACGTCGAGGCGCTGCGGGCACGCGTGGCGTTGGCTAAGTCGCTGGTGGTGATCGGCGGCGGTTATATCGGGCTGGAGCTGGCGGCCGTCGCGGTGAAGCTCGGGGTCGGCGTGACCGTGCTGGAGCAGGCGCCGCGCCTCATGGCACGCGGCGTCGGACCTGTCGTGTCGAACTTCTATGCCCGGCTGCATGGCGAAGAGGGAGTGACCATCCGCACCGGTGCCATGGTGCGCGGCTTGGACGGCAGGCGGGTCGTCTGCGAGGACGCCCAATACGATGCCGACATCGTCGTCGTTGGCGCGGGCGCGGTGCCGAATGTCGAGCTCGCGCGCGAGGCTGGGCTGGCAGTCGAGGACGGCATTGTGGTCGACGCCGAGTGTCGCACCGACGACGCATCGATCTTTGCCATCGGCGACTGCACCAGCCAGCATCACGAGCTGGCCGGCCGCCGCCTGCGCCTGGAATCGGTCCATAACGCGCTGGAACAGGCGCGCATCGCCGCGGCAGCAATTTGCGGGAAGAAGCCACCGGCCGTTCAGGTGCCGTGGTTCTGGTCCGACCAGTACGACGTGAAGATGCAGATGGCGGGATTGTCTGCCGGCCACGACCAGGCCGTGGTGCGCGGCAATCCCGATATTGGCCGCTCCTTCGCCGTGTTCTATCTGCGCGAGGGAACGCTGATCGCTGTCGACGCGGTCAATCGCGCGCCGGAGTTCATGATGTCCAAGCAGCTCATCGCCGAGCGTGCCAGGATCGATCCGTCGCGACTCTGCAACGAGAGCGTGGCAATGAAAGACATGAGGAACTAAGGACAGGCAATGGCCAAGATCGTTTTCGAGGAACCCGACGGCACCAAGCGCGCTATCGACATCGCCAACGGCCAGTCGATAATGGAGGGCGCGGTGCGCAACGGCATTGTCGGCATCGATGCCGATTGCGGCGGCGCCTGCTCATGTGCCACCTGCATGGTCTACGTGCCCGACGACTGGTTCGACCGCCTGCCGGCCAAGGACAGCAGCGAGCAGTCGATGCTGGAGTTCTGCCCGCACGTGCAGCCGAACTCGCGCCTGTCGTGCCAGCTGCAGGTCACCGACGCGCTCGACGGGTTGCGGCTGAAGGTGCCGCAGAGCCAGCAATGAGCGGGCCCTGCTGCGCCATCGACGTGCATACCCATGTCGTGCCGGCGCACCTGCCGGACGAACGGCCCGAATTCGCTGGCCTGCCCTGGCCGTCGATCAAGCACACCGAGGCCTGCCATGCCCAGGTGATCATCAGCGGCAAGAACTATCGCGCCATCACCGACGCCTGCTGGGACGTCCTGCGGCGCACGGCGGACATGCCGGGCATGGATGTCGGCATGCAGGTGCTGTCGCCGATGCCGGAGTTGCTCTCATACTGGCTGCCGGCCGGACCGGCCTCGCTGCTGGCACGCCATGTCAACGAGACCATTGCCGAGATGGTGGGCGCGGCGCCCGACCGCTTCCATGGGCTCAGCATGGTGCCGCTGCAGGACATGGATGCCGCCCAGCGCGAACTGGAGCACGCCGTGCGACAGCTCGGCCTCAAGGGTGTTGAGATCGCGACCAACGTCAACGGCGTGGCGCTGGGCCATCCTTCGCTCGAGCCGTTCTTTGCCGCGGCCGAGGCGCTGGGGGCTGCGATCTTCGTTCATCCGCTGCGGCCGGCCGGCATGGACCGGTTGGTCGGGCCGGCGAATCTCGAGCAGGTCGTGGCCTTCCCTTGCGAGACCGCGCTCGCCATCGCCTCGGTGATCACCGGCGGCCTGATGAAGCGCCATCCGAGCCTGCGCATCGGTTTCAGCCACGGTGGCGGCGCCTTTGGGCAGGTGCTGCCGCGCATGCAGCATGCCTGGTCGGCGATGGCGCCGATCAAGGCCGCCATGGACGAGCCGCGGTCGATCGCGCGCAAGCTGTTCTACGACACGCTGGTCTATGACGAGACGGCGCTGCGGTTCCTGATCGATTCGTACGGCATCAGCCAGCTCATGGTGGGCAGCGACTATCCGTTCTCGATCATGGATCGAAAGCCAGCCCGCCGGGCGGGCAATCTCGGCCTCAGTGAGCCCGATCTGGACAGCATTTTGTTCAACAATGCCCGACGGTTCCTGGCCCTCACTTGATCGGTCACCAACCAGAAACTTGATCCCTTGCCGCCACGGGCCATTTTGGCGGCAAGAGGTAATACAACCATGATTCAACTGAGACCCTTCGAGAAGCTCGGCAAGTCGGACCACGGTTGGCTGAAGGCCAACTTCCATTTCAGCTTCGCCGACTACCGCAATCCCGAGCGCGTGCACTGGGGTGCGCTGCGCGTCTGGAACAACGACCGCATCGCGCCGCAGTCCGGCTTCCCGCCGCATCCCCATCGCGACATGGAGATCGTGACCTACGTCATCAAAGGCGCGATCACCCACCAGGATCATCTGGGCAACCAGGGCCGCACCGAGGCGGGTCAGATCCAGGTGATGAGCGCGGGCCAGGGCATCCAGCACGCCGAGTACAACATGGAGCAAGCCGAGACCGAGCTGTTCCAGATCTGGATCCTGCCCAACAAGGAGGGCGTGCCGGCGCGCTGGGAGACCGTTCAGTTTCCGGCCGAGGGCCGCGACGGCAAGCTGGTGCCGCTGGCCTCGGGCCGCGGGCATGACGGCGCGATCCCGCTCTACGCCGACGGCGCGCTCTACGCCGGCACGCTGAAGGCGGGCCAGACGATCCGCCAGAAGCTGGACGGCAAGCCCGCCTATCTCGTGCCCGCCAAGGGCAAGATCGAGGTGCGCGGCACTGACGGCTCGCCGGTGACGGCCAACGCGCGCGACGGCGTGGCCGTGGTCGATCTGGCCGAGATCGAGCTCAAGGCCGTCGAGGACTCCGAGATTGTGCTGGTCGAAACCGACAAGTTGAACTGACCTGTCGTTTCGTGTTCATCCTCCCTCATTCTCCTCTCCCCCTTGGGGGAGAGAGGAACATGAGGGGGACGTTCCATGGCCTATAAGGGCTTCGATCTCACGGGCAAGGTGTCGCTGATCACCGGCGGCAATGGCGGCATCGGTTTCGGGATGGCCGATGCGTTGGCCGAGGCCGGCGCCGATGTCTGCATCTGGGGCACCAACCCCAAGAAGAACGCCGACTCGGCCGAGAAGCTGAAGCGCCACGGCCGCAAGGTCCATACCCAGATCGTCGATGTCGGCGACCAGGCCCAGGTCAAGGCGGGCTTCGCCGAGACGCTGAAGGTGATGGGCCATGTCGACAACTGCGTCGCCAACTCCGGCGTCTCGGGCCGCGGCAAGGGCTCGATCCTGGAGATGGACTACGAGGAATGGCGCCGCGTCATGCGCGTCAATCTCGACGGCGTGTTCTTCACCTTCCAGACGGCGGCCCAGCACATGGTCGAGCGCGGCAAGGGCGGCTCGCTGGTCGCCATGGCAAGCACGGCGGCGATCGAGGGCGCGGCGCGCTCCAGCCACTATGGCGCCAGCAAGGGCGGCGTGTGCGCCATGGTGCGGGCGCTGGCCGTCGAGCTGGCGCGCTACAAGATCTCGGTCAATTCCATCCTGCCGGGCTGGATCGAGACCGAGATGACGGCCAACGCCTTTGGCAATCCAAAGTTTGCCGGCAACGTGATGCCGCGCATCCCCGAACGGCGCTGGGGCGTGGGCGCCGATTTCGGGCCGATTGCCGTCTATCTGGCGAGCGAGGCCACCGGGTACACGACGGGGCGCGACTTCGTCATCGATGGCGGCTATACGTTGTTCTAGTGGAAAGCACCGCGGAGATACGGACATGATCAAGACGTTCGCAGCCTGCCTGGCCCTTGCCGTGACGGCGGCCGCCCTGCCGGCCTCGGCGCAGCAGGCGGCCCAGCCGGCGCCCAAGCCCGCGGCTGCGCCCAAGGCTGCTGCCGCGCCGACCGAGGATCGCTACATCGGCTACTACTATCCCAAGCCGACCTCGACCGAGACCTTCGAATCGCAGCTGCAGACCATCGCCGGTGTCGAGCGCGCCCAGCGCATCCAGTTCACCACCGTGGTCTCCCAGGGCACGATCCAGTCGGCCTATCGCGTGCCCTACGCCGTGTTCGCCAAGGGCGAGAAGGCCGACAAGATGATCATCGTCGGCATGCAGCAGGGCGAGCTCAACACCGTCTATCGGATGCGCGCGCTGCTCGCCAACATGACGACCATGTCGCGGCTCTCGCCCTTCTTCCAGGAGCGCACGGTGGCCGAGGACGCGACGTTCTTCGACCTCTTGAAGCTGCTCGGCTTCCGGGAGCTCACCGTGACCGACGGCGAGAAGATCACGCATCAGGTGACGATCAAGTAGCGGAGGTCAGGAGAGGCGGCGACCCGCGATGTCAGCCGCCACCACCGCATCCGCCACCTCCTGGTGGTACCAGCCCAGCGCCTTCTCGAACTTGCCGAAGGTCTGCTGGCGGTTGGCGCCGCTCCTGAAGTTCTTCTGGATGGTCTCGCCGATGCCGAGATCCTCGGCCAGGGCGTTGGCGAACAGGTCGACATTGGCCTTCCAGTACTTCTCCGGCTTCGCGGCCTTCTCCTCCGGCGGCACCAGCACCGAGACCTGCAGCACCGCCTCATCGGGTGAAACCGGGAAGCTCGAGAAAACGCCGCAATGGTCCTGGGTGTAGGTCAGCACGGTGTTGGGGAAGAGCGAATAGAACACGATCGCATGATCGCGGATGCGCCAGCTCTCCTTGGGCTGGCTCTCCAGCTCGGTGAGCGTGCGCTTGGCCGCCGCCCAGCGCATGTGCGTGCCCATGCGCTCGTAGGTCGCGATGTTGTCCAGGAACAGCGGATAGACCGTGCCGGGATGCAGGTAGCGGAAGTGGTAGAGCTCGAGGAAGGTGTCGATGACCAGCTTCCAGTTCATGCGCGGCCTGAGCGGCTCGGAGCTGTGCAGCTCCCACCCCTGCATGTCCCAGCCCGCCAGATCCGGAGCGATGGCACCGAGATAGCTCTCGATATCGAGGGTCGCGTCCTCATGGTCTTCCAGAGCCGTCGGCACGACCCAGACCAGCCCGTACTTCTCCGCGAGCTTCAGGCGCCTCAGGCCGTACTTGTTGCGGTCGAGCTCGCCGAAGGTCGCGCCGTCGGTGATGCCGACCAGCCGGCCGGTGAGGTCGTAGCTCCAGCCATGATAGGCGCAGACGAAGGCGCGCTTGTTGGCGCCGCAGGGCTTCTGCTCGACGGCGGCGCCGCGATGGCGGCAGACATTGAGGAAGGCGCGGAGCACACCATCGGTGCCGCGGGTCACCAGGATCGGCTGGCCGGTGTTGTTGTGGACGACGAAGTCGCCGGCGTTGCGCAGCTGGCTCGAGAAGCCGACGACGATCGGATACCTGCGGAACAGGAGATCGACCTCGCGCTGGAAGCGCGCCGGATCGTAGTAGCCCTCGACGGGCGTGTGCATGATGCCGGGGCCGTCATCCCGCGTGTTGGTACGCACCATACGCAACATACGCTCGAGATACGCGACCTGGTCGGCGTGCTGCATTGCCGTCTCCGTGCTAAGCCCTAGATGGCGTTCATGCCCCCATCGATCACCAGCTCGGTGCCGGTGACGAAACGCGATTCGTCGGAAATCAGATAGAGGATGCCATAGGCGATGTCCTCGGGCGCGCCGAAATCGCCGATCGGGATGCGCCGGCGGGCGCGTTCGCGGGCCTTGTCGCTCGGCATCACCGAGTTGCCCATGGGAGTCAGGATGATGCCGGGATGTACCGAATTGCAGCGCACCTTGTAGCCCTTGCGCGCGCAGTCGATTGCCACCGTCTTGGTGAACTGCCGCACCGCGCCCTTGCTGGCGCCATAGGCCGAGAGGTCCGGGGTGCCGAGGAACGCCGCCAGCGACGAGGTATTGACGATCGATCCGCCACCCGACTGACGAATCGCCGGCACGCCGTATTTGCAGCCCAGGAACACGCCCTGGACGTTGACCGACAGCATGCGCTGCCACTGCTCCACCGTCTCGGTCTCGAAGGTCGCCGGGAACGGGCCCGAGATGCCGGCATTGTTCACCAGCCCATGCAGCGCGCCCTCGCGCTCCAACACGCCGTCGATGATGCGCTTCCAGTCGGCCTCTTTCGCGGTGTCATGCTCGTCGAAGCGGGCCTTGCCGCCGATCTGCTGCACGGTCTCGAGGCCACCGGGACGGTTGATGTCGGTGACGATCACCGTCGCGCCTTCCTTGGCGAGCAACGTGGCGGTGGCACGGCCGATGCCCGATCCGGCGCCGCTCACCAGCACCACCTTGCCTGCAACCCGGCTCATGCGTCCCGTCCCTCAACTTCCTTGAGACAAGGCTAGAAGCAGCGCAGGCTCGCGACAAGCAAGCAGGAGCCGCCATGACCCGCACGTTGGAATTCTACTTCGACTACGGCAGCCCCTATTCCTACCTCGCCGACACCCAGGTCGAGGCGATTGCCTGCTGGGTAGTGTCTCCAAGGCGATGGGGGTCGACGGTTGTAATCTGAATGAAATGAGCGAGGTCGCCAAAGCATCGGAGGCTGGGCTCGATGCGATCCGAATCGGGAACCGCATCCAGGATCAGGACGTTAAGGATCGTTTGAAGACCACGACGGAATAAGCGGTGGCGCGCGGCGTCTTCGGCGCTCCGACCAGCTTCGTGGGGGACATGATGTTCTTCGGCAACGATCGACTGCCATTCGTCGAGCTGGCCCTCAAGGGAGATCTCAAATGACCAGACTCGGCCTGCTGGTCGTGGGCGGTGTGCTGGTCGCGGCCGCGCCGTCCTTCGGCCAGACGGTCGGATCGTGCGAGCGCGGCGGCGGCGCCAACCAACCGCAGCCGGTATGGGTCTTGTTCGATCTCGGCAGCGCGCAGGTGCGGCCCGATGACAAACTCAAGATCGCCGAGGCCGTGAAGACCGCCAAGGACCGCCAGGTCACGTCGCTCTGCGTGGTCGGGCACACCGACAAGCTCGGCGACAAGGTGCTGAACGAGAAGCTGTCGCGCGAGCGTAGCCAAGCCGTTGCCGCCGAGCTGATCGATGCCGGCTATCCTGCCAATCACGTCGTGATCGCGGCCGACCCCGAGGCCTTCGGCGATTTGACCCTCGGCAGCTCGGACGCCTCCGCCAAGGATCGCCGCGTGACGATTTTATTTTCGCGCTAGGCTTGAAGATATCTACCCTCATCGGCATGCCTATCCTCGGTGACCGGCCTAGATTCAGCAGCCGGCCAAGCTTAGGTAGAAGACATGCCTACGGACGGGGAACCAGATTTCAAGTCAGCGTATGAGCGCCATTCCCGCCACGCCCACATCGCGGCTTACATACTAGTCGCGGGTCTAGTTCTTGAATTGATAAACGGCTTCATTTGGTACCATGGAATAGAGACGTTGGCGTCGATGGTAGCTGTCCTCCTAATCGTGGGTGGCGTGTGGGGCGAGATCTTCTTTGAGAATAGAGCGAGGAAGGCAGGTGACAAGCAGCTCGCGCAGTATGAATCACGCACTGCAGAGGCAAATCGTGCGAGCCAACAGGCACGACTAGAACTCGAGAGAATGAAAGCACCGAGGGTGCTCGACGAGGCAGCATTCCTAAGAGAGTTGAATGGGAAGACCACATGGCCGATTGTCGAGTTCTGGTATGTGGACGCCGCCGACTGTCTCCAGCTCGCGGGGCAAATCACGGTCACCCTTCACAACGCAGGATGGCCGCTTGCAGCCGCTCCAAGGCCGCTGTGGCAAATGAATCCCGGTAGCGAAATCCCGGACTGTCTTCAGCCAATGACCATGTCATATGGAGCACACATGACCGGCGTAAGTGTTGTTGCGAAGACCATCGAGGACGATTCTCCACAGAAGACGTTGATGCGAGCCTTCGCCATTGGCCTCCCCGGCAGACAAGCCAGTGGTGGCAGGGACGGGTCAATGAGTGAAGGAACGCTTCGTATCGTTGTCGCACCGAGACCGTAAGACAAAGCCTCGATCCTCCGATATGGGATCGTTAACCAATCTCGATCACAGCCTTGCCGACGACCTTGCGCTCGATCAGGACGCGAAAAGCGTCGGCGGCGCGCTCCATCGGGAAGCGATGCGAGATGTGCGGGCGCATGACGCCGAGTTCGGCCAGCCGCGGCAGCTCGACGGCATAGTCTTTCGCATAGGCCGAGCCCTGTCGCCGCGCCGTCTCACCGGCGCGCACGCCCAGGATCGACAGGCCCTTGATCAGCACACGATTGGACATGAGCTTCGTCGGTCCGCCCGAGGTGAAGCCGACGACCAGCAGCCGCGCCCCGTAGGCCGCGGCGCGCATCGACTTCTCGAGCACCTCTCCGCCCACCGGATCGTAGATCACATCGGCGCCGCGGCCGTCGGTCATGCCCTTCACGATCGGCACGAAGTCGCTGGTGCGAAGATTGATCACCAGATCGGCGCCCTGCTCGCGCACCACCGCCAGACGATCATCATTGCTGCCGGTGGCGATGACCTGCGCCCCGAGATGCTTGCCGAGGTGGACCGCGGCCATGCCGACGCCGCCCGAGGCGCCATGCACCAGTAGCACCTCGCGCGGCTTGAGCGCGGCGCGATGGACCAGCGAGTGATAGGCCGTGGTGGCGCCGACGCGGAATGCCGAGCCCTCGGCATCGGACCAGCCCGCCGGCAGGCGCATCAGGTTGCCGCTCGCCGGCACACGGACGTATTCGGCGAAGGCGCCCGGCCGCACGCCGAAGATCACGCGATCGCCGACACGCCAGGTCTTCACCTCGGCGCCGATAGCAGCGATCGTGCCGGCCCCTTCCATGCCGGGGATGAACGGCAGCTCGGGCTTGTGCTGGTACTCCGCCGTCAGCATCAGGACGTCGGGGAAATTGACCGAGGCGGCGCCGACCTTGATCAGCACGTCGGACGGGCCGGGCTCGGGGACCGGCACGTCTTTGATCTGCAGGACGGAGGGATCGCCCAGGCGATCGCAGATGACAGCGCGCATGCGACCAATCTAGCGGATGCTGTCATCCTGAGCGAAGCGAAGGATCTCATGCCGATTGCAAGCGGCGATGAGGTCCTTCGCTGCGCTCAGGACGACGGGAATCGCTAATCCAGCTCGAAGGCGTTCTTGTAGTCGAGCTTGAGCGCCGGGTCCTGGTCTTCCTTCCGGAGGAAGCAGTTGCCGATCACCAGCACCTCGATCTCGCTGCCCATGAAGCAGCGGAAGGCGTCTTCGGGCGTGCAGACGATGGGCTCGCCGCGCACGTTGAACGAGGTATTCACCACCACCGAGTAGCCGGTCTTGGCCTTGAACGAGCTGAGCAGGTCGTGGAAGGCGGGGTTGGTTTCCTTGTGCACCGTCTGGATGCGCGCCGAGTAGTCGACGTGGGTCACGGCCGGGATGTCCGAGCGCGGCACGTTCAGCTTGTCGATGCCGAACAGCGCCTTTTCGCTCTCGCTCATGGCGCGGCGGCGATCCTCGTTCACCGGCGCCACCATCAGCATGTAGGGGCTGTCGGTCTTGATGTCGAAATACTTGTCGACGTCCTCGCGTAGCACCGCCGGCGCGAACGGCCGGAAGGATTCGCGGTACTTCACCTTGAGGTTCAGCGTCTTCTGCATCGAGGGCGAGCGCGCATCGCCCAGGATCGAGCGTGCGCCCAGCGAGCGCGGCCCGAACTCCATGCGGCCCTGCATCCAGCCCACCGCCTTCTCGTCGGCCAGCGCCTGCGCCGTCTGGTCGATGATTTCGGCGCGCGTCAGCCGGGTGAGCTTGGCGCCCGCCGCGATCAGCCGCTTCTCGATCTCGTCGTCGGAATATTCCGGCCCGAGATAGGAGCCGGTCATGCCGTCGAGCGAGCCGTTGAGCTTGCGTCCCTGGCCGAGATAGCCGTGATAGGCGGCGTAGGCCGCGCCCACCGCACCGCCGGCATCGCCCGCCGCCGGCTGCACCCAGATGCCATCGAACAGATTCTCGCGCAGCAGCTTGCCATTGGCGACGCAGTTCAACGCCACACCGCCCGCCAGGCAGATATTCTTGGCGCCGGTCTCCTTCTTCACCGAGCGGGCCAGCCGGATCACGATCTCCTCGGTCACGGCCTGCACCGAGGCCGCGAGATCCATGTGATGCTGGGTCAGAAGCTCCTCGGGCTTGCGCGCCTTGCCGCCGAACAGCTCGCCGAACTTCTCGTTCGTCATGCGCAAGCCAGTGCAGTAGTCAAAGTACTTCTGGTCGAGGCGGAAGGAGCCGTCCTCCTTGAGGTCGACGATGTGCTCCAGGATCTTGTCCTTGAACTTCGGCTCGCCGTAGGGCGCCAGCCCCATCACCTTGTATTCACCCGAGTTCACCTTGAAGCCGGTGTAGTAGGTGAAGGCGGAATAGAGCAGCCCAAGCGAATGCGGGAAGTGGATCTCCTTCAGCATCTCGAGCTTGTTGCCCTGCCCCCAGGCCAGCGAGGTCGTCGCCCACTCGCCGACGCCGTCCATGCACAGCACGGCCGCTTCCTCGTACGGCGACGGGAAGAACGCCGACGCGGCATGGCTCTGATGATGCTCACCGAACAACAGGCGCTTGTGCCAATCGAAGTCGGGCTGCCAGTGCTTCATCTCGTCCCGCAGCACGGTCTTCTGGAACAGCTTCTCCTTCAGCCACAGCGGCATGGCCATGCGGAAGGACTGGAAGCCGCGCGGAGCGTAGGCGAGGTAGGTCTCGAGCAGGCGCTCGAACTTCAGGAACGGCTTGTCGTAGAAGGCGACGTAGTCGACGTCGGCCAGCTTGATGCCGGCCTCGTCCAGGCAGTACTGCACGGCGTGCTGCGGGAAGCGCGAATCGTGCTTCTTGCGGGTGAAACGTTCCTCCTGCGCGGCGCCGACGAGGTGGCCGTCCTCGATCAGCGCCGCGGCGCTGTCATGATAGAAGGCCGAGATGCCGAGCACGCGCATGAAACGCCTTCTCCTGCGACTAGAAGAGCGTGTAGACGAACGGCGCGATCGCCGAGCCCTTGGTGAGCACGATCAGGCCACCGAAGATCACCATCATGATCAGGATCGGCAGCAGCCAGAACTTCTTGCGCTCCCTCATGAAGGCCCAGAGTTCGACGAGGATGGAGCCCATAACCGGTCCTTTCAGATCAGAATTGGCAGGTCAGAATTGGTTCTTCATGGATTGCGGCGGTGGCCCTGGCGGGGTCCGCGCGATCCAATAGGTCTTGGCGTCGGGATCGCGCTTCAGCCTGAGGAAGTCCTTACCCATGGCACGCATGACGAGGCCGATCGGCATGATGGTCACGAAGAACAGCAGTCCCAGCACGAGGGGATTCATGACCTTGTACAGTAGCAGACCGAACTTCAGCCACAGCCGGTTGAGCGGCCCCAGCACCCGGGGATAAGTCAGGGCGACGACGAGGAAGGCCGCCGCCAGGGGCAGCGTGTAATGCCAACCCTGGCCCTGCCGCCACAGCGACAGGGCGCCGACGATGGCGAAGAAGCCGGCGAACACCAGGCCGAAGCTCCGGTCGGAGCCCGCCTTGACCTCTTCTTCGCGCGAGTAGTCTTCGTGAAGTTGGCTGGTCGCCATTGCCACTGTTGTAAAAAGCCGTCTCGGGGGCCCTTAACTCACTGATCTCAAACGGGAAGTCAATCGGGACCCCGAGGATGGCTATTCCGTCGCGGCAGCAAAGCCCTGGGTCAGCAGGGCGGTCAGCGTGAGGCGCCACACCGCCGTAGCCCGCTCGAAGCTCAGCCCATCGCGGCGACGCAGCACCGCCCACGCCTCCGGCGACAAGGCAGCACCCACGGCATCCAACAGTTCCTCACGAGCCTGCTCGTCGAGGCCGCTGAATTCAGGCGCAAAGGCCGTGGCGATGGCCTCGCGGACCTCGCGCTTGCTCTGCTGCGCCCGCTCGATCAGGGCCGGGTGGTTGACGAACTGGCCGGCGGCGACCCGCAGCGGCACGACCTTGTCGAACACCTCGGCGAGATTGCTCACCGACGATTCGATGCGGCCGGCCAGCGGCCCCGAGCTCGGGGTCGGCGGGGGGATGACCAGGTCGGCGCGGACGCTGTCCACGACGGTCACGAAAAGTGACTCGACATCCCCGAAGTGCTGGAAAACCGATCGGACCGAGACATCGGCCCGCTTGGCAACCGCGACGACCGTGGGGGCCGTGCTGGTCTCGGCAATCATGGCCTTGGCAGCGGCAATGATCTTGCGGCGCGTCTCGGCCGCCCGACGATTGCGCCCATCTGAACGGCCAGTCTCCGAACGACCGCTGTCGCCCATTTCCGCCTCGCTCGAAAGTGCCACTGCGTTGCCGCGCGGCTGTACCGCTGCTTCGCTCATTTCCGTACTTCCTAAATCCGGAGTGATGGCGAACGGGAGGTGGTCTATGCAGAACCCGTCGCCTATGGAGGGCGTGAAATAAGGGCCGACTACGGCAGGAACAAGGTAAACAGGGTCGCACCACCATGAATATGAGCCATGCAAGACCTCCCTTGGCCGTCCTCTGGGACTTCGGTGGCGTGATCCTCACCAGCCCGTTCGAAGCGTTTAATCGTTACGAATCAGAGCTCGGCCTTCCAAAAGACTTCATCCGTGGCCTGAATGCGCGCAACGGCGACACCAATGCCTGGGCGAAAATGGAGCGCAGCGAAGTCTCGCTCGAACAATTCGTCGCACTCTTCGAAGAGGAGGCGCGACAACATGGCCACATGCTCGACGGCTGGCGCATCCTCCAGTCGCTGAGTGGCGACATTCGGCCGCAGATGGTCGAGGCGCTACGCCGCTGCAAGGCGGCCTTCCGTGTTGCCTGCATCACCAACAACATGAAGAACGGTGAAGGGCCCGGCATGGCGCGCAGCCCGGAGAAGGCCAAAGCCGTCGCCGAGGTGATGACGCTGTTCGAGCATATCGTCGAATCGAGCAAGCTCGGCCTGCGCAAGCCCGATCCGCGCATCTACCAGCACGCCTGTGATCTTCTGGGCGTGCGGCCCGAGGACTGCGTCTACCTCGACGACCTCGGCATCAACCTCAAGCCCGCACGCGCGCTTGGCATGCGCACCATCAAGGTCGGCGATCCCGACGCGGCGATCGAAGAGCTGCAGGCGATGGTGGGAATTCCCCTGCGGGACTGAACGATGAAGCGTCCGGCGCGGCCGATCACGGCCAAGTACCTGATGAACGCCGCGACGTTCTATCTCGAACGCTATCCCAGCACCGCCGAGGGCCTGCGCCGCGTCCTGAACCGCCGCGTCGCCAGGGCGAGGATCGCTGAAGCGGCGATCATGGACAATGTCGAGCAGGCAATCGCCGAGATCGTCGCCAAGTTCGTCGATGCCGGCGTGATCGACGACAAGGCCTTCGCCGAGACCAAGGCGCGCTCGCTGCATCGCCGCGGCACGTCGAGTCGGCTGACGCGCCAGAAGCTGCGCAACGCCGGCATCGACGGCGACACGCTCGACCAGGCAATGGACGCGCTCGACGAGGAGCTCGACACCGATCCCGCCAAGCGCGAATGGCAGGCAGCCGTTGCCCTGGCGCGGCGCCGCCGTCTCGGCCCCTTCCGGCCGGACAAGGACCGCAAGGACAAGCGCGCCCGCGATCTCGCCGCAATGGCCCGCGCGGGCTTCGCCTTCGACGTTGCCAAAAAGGTGATCGATGCCGCGAGCCCCGATGCACTGGACGAAGGGTAGTGACCTTGCTTACCTGCGTCGTCCTGAGCGCAGCGAAGGACCTCATCGCCGTTTGCTACAGGCATGAGATCCTTCGCTGCGCTCAGGATGACTGAGGGGCAAACATGACCATCACCATCTGGCACAACCCGCGCTGCAGCAAGTCGCGCGAGACGCTCGAGCTGCTGAAGAAGAAGGGCGTCGAGCCCAGCATCCGGGAATATCTCAAGGCGCCGCCCAGTAAGTCTGAGGTGGAAGGCTTGCTGAACATGGTTGGCGGCGATCCGACGATGCTGATCCGCGACGGCGAGGCCGAGTTCAAGGCGCTCAAGAAGAAGAAGACCGATCTCAGCAAGACCGACATCGTGAAAGCGATCGTGGCCCATCCCGTCCTGCTGCAGCGACCGATCGTCGTTTCCGGCAAGCGTGCCGCCATCGGCCGGCCGCCCGAAGCGGTGCTGCCGCTCCTGAAGTAGCGCCATGGTCGGCCGGCTGCGACTCTGGTCGGGCTACCTGCTGTTCTTCTATGTCGTCACGCATCTCCTGAATCACACGTTCGGCCTGATCTCGCTGCGCGTGCTCGAGGTCGCCCGACACTGGTTCGTCGCGATCTGGCACAACCCCGTCGGCCAGACCGTACTCTACGGCGCGCTGTTCGCTCACTTCTTCTTCGCTCTCTCCTCGCTCTACAAGCGCCGCGCGCTGCGCCTGTCGGCATGGGAATGGACGCAGTGGATCCTGGGCGCCAGCATCATCCCGCTGGGCGCCGTCCATGTCGTGGGCACGCGGCTGGCCAATACTCTCTACGATGTCGATCCCGGATATCCCTGGGTCCTCGCCTCGTTGGTCACCACCGACTGGTGGGGCGTCACGCGGCAGTTCGCGCTGCCCGTCGTCGTCTGGATCCACGCCTGCATCGGCCTGCACTTCGCCTGGCGCCTGCGGCCCTGGTACCAGGCCTGGCTGCCGGTGCTTTATGCCTTCGCCCTGCTGGTGCCGGTCGGCGGCATCGTCGGCGCGGCGATCGCCTTGCGCGACGTCGCTGAGCTCGCCCAACAGCCGGGCTTCCTGCAGGACCTGTTCGAGCGCGTGAACGTGCCGACCCAGGCCGGCATCGACAATCTCTACGCCATCTCGCGCGACCTGCAGATCGGCGCGCTGGTGCTGCTGATGGGCGTGCTGAGCGCCAGGCCTCTGCGCGACCTGTGGGAGCGTCGCGCCGGCGTCGTCCGCCTCGACTACGACGACCGCCGCAGCATCGCCGAGCCGACCGGCCTCACCATCCTCGAGATGAGTCGCATCGCCGGTATCCCGCACGCGTCGGTGTGCGGCGGCCGCGGTCGCTGTTCGACCTGACGCGTGCGCATCGGCGGCGCCGATCGTGCCAAGCTGCCGCCGCCCTCGACCGACGAGCAGAAGGTGCTGGCCCGCATTGGTGCGCCGCCCAACGTGCGGCTGGCCTGCCAGTTGCGGCCACCGCCCGGCCATTACCGCGTGACGCCGCTGCTGCCCGCCACTGCCGGTCCGGTCGAGGCCTATCGCCGCCAACCCCAGGCGCATGGCGGCGAGCAGTACATCGCGATCCTGTTCGCCGACATCCGCGGCTTCACCTCGATCTCCGAAGGCCGGCTGCCCTACGACGTGGTGTTCCTGCTCAACCGCTACTTCCGCGCCACCGGCCATGCCATCGAGGCGGCCGGCGGCCGTCTCGACAAGTTCATCGGCGACGGCGTGATGGCTCTGTTCGGTCTCAGCACCGAGCCCGAGGTCGCCTGCCGCCAGGCGCTCGATGCGGCGCGGCGCATGGGCGAGGCGCTGAAGGACCTCAATGAGGCGCTTTCGGGCGATCTCGACCAGCCGCTGCGCATCGGCATCGGCCTTCATTCCGGACCGACCATCGTTGGCGAGATGGGCTATGCCCGCGCCACCCACCTGACGGCGATCGGCGATACGGTGAACATCGCAAGCCGCCTGGAGGCGCTCACCAAGGAATTCGCCGTCGAGCTGGTCGTTTCACAGGAACTGCTCGACCGCGCCGGCATCGATCTTGGCGCCCATGCCAGCCACGACGTCGAGATCCGCGGCCGACAGGGCCGCCTTGCTGTACGCGCAGTGAAACGAGTTGCCGACCTTCAACTCACGGCAATGTCATGAGAATTTCGTTGCCGCCCCGCCGCCGCGCGCGAGAATCCATCAACCTGAGGAGGTAGACCATGCGCCCGACCGTATTCGCTGCAGTCGCCATACTCGCTCTTGGCCTTCCCATTGCGACCTTCGCCGCCGGCGGCGGTGCCGACCCGCCGCGAGTCGAGGCGGTGAGCAAGCCCGTCGACCCCGCTTTCGCCCAGGCCAAGGCGATGATCCAGCAGAAGAACTACGCGGGCGCCATGCCGCTGCTGCAGCAGGTCGTGCAGAAGGATCCGCGCAACGCCGACGCCTACAACCTGATGGGCTACGCCACGCGCTCCAGCGGCAATCCCAACGGTTCGCTGCAGTACTATCAGCAGGCGCTCGCCATCGATCCCAAGCATATCGGTGCGAACGAGTATCTCGGCGAGGCTTACCTGATGCTCGACCGGCCGGCGGAGGCCGACCAGATGCTGGCCCGGCTCGATTCGCTCTGCGTCTTCGGCTGCACGGAGTACCGCCAGCTCAAGGCCGCGATCGCCAACTACAAGCAGGGCAAGAAGCCCACGAACTAGAGACAAACGGCGCGCCCGACCGTTTGACGGCTCGGGCGCGCGTCACTAGCGTCACCTCCAAATGCGGCGCACCCACAACGCGCCGCGTACTTGGGGGAAACGATGCGCATCTGGCGTTACATCGCGACGCTCCTGTTCGTGGTCTGCCTGGCCGGCGAAGCGGCCGCGCAGAACACGATCTCCAATCTGCCGCGCAAGGAAACGCTGATCGTCGAGAATCCCGAAGGGACGATCAAGAACGCGGGCTGGTTCAATATCTGGGCGATCAACGCCGGCGGGCAGTCGACCGGCCTGCACCAGCTCGGCATGGACACCTTCTGGTACATCGATCCGCAGAAGGGCATCGACGGCGTGTGGGACAATTCGCTGGCCGCCGAGAAGCCGATCTACAACGCCGACTTCACCGAGATGACGGTGAAGCTGCGCAAGGGCATCTTCTGGAGCGACGGCGTCGAGTTCAGCTCGGCCGACGTGCTGTACACCATCCAGACCCACCTGAAGACCAACGGATTGCGCTGGAGCGCACCGGTGCAGGTGAACGTGGCCGAGGTGAGCGCGCCCGACGACAGCACCGTCATCTTCAAGCTCAAGAAGCCCAACTCGCGCTTCCACGCGCTCTTCACCGTGCGCTGGAACGCCATGTGGATGATGCCCAAGCATGTCTTCGAGAAGGTCGCCGATCCGCTGAAGTTCGACTTCAACCCGCCAGTGACGCTCGGCGCCTACACGCTCAATTCCTTCGATCCCAACGGCAAGTGGTTCATCTGGCAGAAGCGGCCTGATTGGCAGCGCACGTCGGTCGCGCGCTTCGGCGAGCCCGGCCCAAAGTACGTCGCCTATCTCGATCCCGGCCCGCCGGACAAGCGCGTCATCGCCCAGCTCAATCATGAGCTCGACATCATCCACGACGTCTCGCCCGAGGGCATGTTCACCCTGGCCAAGCAGAGCAAGACCTCGCACGGCTGGTTCAAGGGCTTTCCCTATGCCCATCCCGATCCGACCTTGCCGGCGGTGGTGCTCAACGCGCAGAACGACATGTTCAAGAGCCGCGACGTGCGCTGGGCGCTGGCGCTGCTGATCGACATCAAGGCGGTGTCGATGGCGTCGTACCGCGGCGCCGCGACCATCTCGGCGATCGGCGTGCCGCCCACCGGTTCGGCGCCCGAGGTCTATCACGCGCCGCTGGAAGCGTGGCTGAAGGATTTCGAGATCGACACCGGCAAGCGCAAGCTGAAGCCGTACGATCCCACGATCGGCAAGCAGATCGCCGATTCGCTCAGGCCCTCGCTCGGCGACCAGATTCCGGCCAGCGCCGACGACATCGCCAAATCGTTCGGCCGCGGCTGGTGGAAGCCCAACCCGCAGGCTGCCGCCGAGCTGCTGGAGCGCGCCGGCTTCACCAAGAAGGGCGAAAAGTGGTTCATGCCCGACGGCAAGCCGTTCGCCATCAAGCTCATGGTCGAGGGCGAAAGTCGGCCGGTGATGACCCGCGCCGGCAGCATGATCGCCCAGCAATGGCGGCAGTTCGGCATCGATGCCTCGACCGTCGTCGCCCAGGGCAGCATGATCGACCGCCGCCAGGCCGGCGACTTCGAGGCCATGATCACCTGGAGCGTCGAGACCTGGGGCGGCCATCCCGACCTGTCGTTCTTCCTCGACAGCTGGCACTCCCAGTTCGTCGCCCCGCCCGGCAAGCCGCAACCGCCGCGCAACTGGCAGCGTTGGTCGAGCCCGGCGCTCGACAAGATCATCGAGCAGGTCCGCCAGACCGGCTTCGACGACCCCAAGGGCCTCGACTTGAACCGCGAATACGTGAAGCTCGCGGTGCAGGAGATGCCGACCATCCCGCTGATGTCCTACAACGTCTTTACAGTGATGGATGACACCTACTGGACCGGCTATCCCAACGCCGCGACCGCGCCCTACACCGATCCGGTGCCGAACTGGGCCAACACCAAGTACATGATGGTGAAGCTGAAGCCGAAACAGTGATCAGCTCACCTCCCCCGTCATACGGGGGAGGCAGGGAGGGGGAAGGCCCCAAAACGATTTTCGCAGGTTTCAGATCTGAAATTTTCAGATGCTAGTTCTGTGGCTTTCCCCCTCCCTACCCTCCCCCGATGACGGGGGAGGAATGACTTATAGATGACCGGCTACCCGCTCTATCTCCTCACGCGCCTCGGGCAGTTCGCCCTGGTCGTGTTCATCGGGATCAACATCGCTTTCATCGTCACGCATGCGACGCCGATCGATCCGGTCGAGCAGTCGATCGCGGCGGCGACGCAGTTCGGCAGCACCAGCCCCGAAGCGATCGCGCTGATGCGCCAGTCGCTGCGCGAGCTCTATGGCCTGCAAGGCGACCTTGGCCAGCAATACGTCGCCTTCTGGCACCGCGTGGCGTTCGGCGATTTCGGCCCCTCGCTGTCGGCCTTCCCGACGCCGGTCTCGACCCTGATCGGCCGCGCCCTGCCGTGGACCGTGGCGCTGCTGGTCGTCTCGACGCTGCTGACCTGGATGCTCGGCAACCTTTTAGGCGGCCTCGCAGGCTACTACCGGCGCAGCAAGGCGCTGCGCTTCGCCGGCATCCTGGCGATGACCTTCCATCCCATCCCCTACTACATCGTGGCCTTCCTGCTGCTGATCGTGTTCGGCTATCTCTGGCCGGTGCTGCCGATCAGCGGCGGCTACCAGATGAACATGACCCAGGGCTGGAGCTGGGAGTTCACGGGCAGCGTCGCGGCGCACGCCATCCTGCCGGTGCTGTCGCTGGCGCTGGTCGGGCTGGGCGGGTGGTTCATGGGCATGCGCTCGCTGGTCTCCAACGTCGTAACCGAGGATTACGTCGCCTATGCCGAGTTGGGCGGCGTCGAGCGCCGCCGCATCCTCGGCTCCTATGTCATGCGCAATGCCCTGGTGCCGCAGGTCACCGGGCTTGCGATGTCGCTGGGCTCGATCTTCAACGGCGCCATCATCACCGAGCAGGTGTTCGGCTATCCCGGCGTCGGCACGCTGCTGGTCTCGGCGGTGCATGTCGGCGACTACAGCCTGGTGCTGGGCATCACCACCGTGTCGATCGTGGCGGTGTCGGTCGCGGTCCTGCTGATCGACCTCGCCTATCCGCTGCTCGATCCTCGCGTGAAGGCGCGCTGAGCATGGGCCGCACCCTGATCGACCTGCTGCGCTTCAACCGCCAATTCGCGGTCGGCCTGGCCCTGGTGTTGATCGTGCTGGGCTTCGCGCTGCTCTCTTTCTTCTCGCCCTATCCGCCCAATGACAGCTTCGTGGTGCCGCCCGACGTGCCGCCGTCCTGGGCCTATCCGATGGGCACGACGTCGCGCGGCCAGGACCTGTTCTGGCTGCTCACCTTCTCGATCCGCAACACGCTGCTGTTCGGCATCACCGTCGCCCTGATCAGCCGCCTGCTGGCCCTGGTGATCGGCCTGGTCGCCGGCTACTCGGGCGGCCTGGTCGACCGGGCGCTGATGTCGATCAACGACACCTTCATCGTCATCCCGCTGTTCCCCATCCTGGTGCTGTTCTACTTCGTGATGAAGGACCACATGTCGTGGGGCCTGCTGGCGCTCATGATGGCGTGCCTGGGCTGGGCCTACGATGCGCGCCTGATCCGCTCGGTGGCGCTCAGCCTCAGGACTCGGGAGTTCACCGAGACCGGCATCTTCTCCGGCATGTCGATGCGCCAAATCCTGGTCGAGGAGCACCTGCCCTACGTCCTGCCGATCGTGTTCTCGACCACCATGAACAACATCAACTGGTCGATCGGGCTCGAGGTGACGCTGTCGGTGCTGGGCTTCACCGACATCAACACGCCGACCATCGGCGTGCTGATCTACTGGGCCAACCAGCACACGGCGCTGGTCGCCGGCATCTGGTGGTGGATCTTCTTCCCGGTGCTTCTGGTGATCCTGGCCTTCATCGGGCTCTTCCTGCTTGCCGTGTCGATGAACGAGTACATCGATCCGCGCAGCCGCCTTGGCCGGAGCGGCGGATGAGCGAACCGGTGCTCGCCGTTTCCGGCCTGCGCGCCTGGTACCGGACCGAGGCCTACGGCGTCAGCCGCGAGGTGCGGGCCGTCGACGACATCTCGCTCTCGATCGCAGCCGGCGAGATCTATGGTCTGGCCGGCGAATCGAGCAGCGGCAAGACCACCCTGATCAAGACCATCGCCAATGCGATCCAGCCGCCGCTCGAGGTGCTGGCGGGTTCGGTCGTGTTCCGCTTCAGCGACCGGCAGATCGACATCCATCGCGCCGACCGCGAGGCGCTGCGCGACATCCGTTGGAAGCATCTGAGCTACATCATGCAGGGCTCGATGAACGTGCTGAACCCGGTGCGGCGGGTGCGGCACACCTTCTTCGACTTCGCCTTCCGTCACATCGGCCGGCCCAAGGCGGAGTTCCTCGAAGTCGTGCGCCAGCATCTGCAGCGCCTGCACCTCGAGCCCGACGTGCTCGACGCCTTCCCCCATCAACTCTCCGGCGGCATGCGTCAGCGCGTCACCATCGCGCTGGCTACCGTCTGCCGGCCCGAGTTCATCATCGCCGACGAGCCGACGACGGCGCTCGATGTCGTCGTCCAGAAGGGCGTGTTGGCCATGATCCATGAGATCCAGCGCGAGCTGGGCTCGTCGATCATCTTCGTGACCCACGATATGGCCGTGCACGCCAATCTCACGGATCGGCTGGGCATCATGTATGCCGGCCGCCTGGTCGAGGAGGGCCGCACCGCCGACGTGTTCCGCTCGCCGCGCCATCCCTACACCGCTCATCTGATCGCGAGCCTGCCGCGGCTAGGTGACACGGCGCCCAAGAAGGGTCTCGACGGCTCGCCGCCCAACCTCGCCGATCCGCCGCCCGGCTGCCGCTTCCATCCGCGCTGCCCGCGCGCTTCCGACCTCTGCCGCCGCGAGGCACCGCCGCTGGCCGAGCTGGCGCCCGGCCATCGCGTCGCCTGTTTCCATCCCGAACCGGAGCGCGCGGCATGAGCGCCCTGCTCGAGGTCGCGGATGTCAGCCGCGTCTATCGCCAGGGCCTGATCGCCGCTCGCCGGGTCACCGCCGTCGACGGTGTCAGCCTGCGGCTGGAGACCGACCGGCCGGAGATCCTGACCGTCGTGGGCGAATCAGGCAGCGGCAAGACCACGCTCGCCCGCATGATCCTGGGCATGGTGGCGCCCAGCACGGGCGCCATCCGCTTCCGCGGCAGCGATCTCGCGACCATCCATGGCAGCCGGGCCCGGCTTGCGTTCATGAAAGAGGTCCAGCCGGTCTTCCAGAATCCGTTCGAAGCCTTCAATCCCATGAAGCGTCTCGATCGTTACCTCTTCGCCACGGCGCGGCGCATGGCGGGGGTCGAGGGCGAGGCTGCCATCCGCGACGCTGCCGATTCCGCTCTCAAGGAAGTCGGGCTGTCGCTCGCCGAGGTGCGCGGCCGCTATCCGCACGAGCTGTCGGGCGGCCAGTTGCAGCGCGTGGCGATCGCGCGGGCGCTGATCTCGCGGCCGGCGCTGCTGGTCGCCGATGAGCCGGTGTCGATGATCGATGCCTCGTTGCGCGCCTCGATCGTCAACCTGCTGCGCGGCCTGCGCGAGCGGCGCGGCGTGTCGATCATCTACATCACACACGACCTCGCGACCGCCTACTATGTCAGCGACCGCATCCTGATCATGCGCCATGGCAAGGTGGTCGAAAGCGGCGAGGCGCGCGCCGTGCTCGACAACCCGCAGCATCCCTATTCGCAGCTGCTCAAGAATTCCGTGCTCTCTCCCGAAGTCCCGCCCACTGGAGCCGCTTTCCATGCGTAACGTGACCGTCCGCCTGCACCGCGATTTCGCCATCGGCACGACCGATCCGCGCCTGTTCGGCGCCTTCCTCGAGCATCTCGGCCGCTGCATCTATGGCGGCATCTTCGAGCCCGGCCATCCCACCGCCGACGCCCACGGCTTCCGACGCGACGTTCTCGACCTGGTGCGCGAGCTTCAGCCCACCATCATGCGCTATCCCGGCGGCAACTTCGTCTCGGGCTACAACTGGGAGGACGGAGTCGGGCCCGTCGCCGAGCGGCCGCGCCGGCTCGATCTCGCCTGGATGTCGACCGAGACCAACCAGTTCGGCACCAACGAGTTCATCGACTGGTGCCGCGCCGCCGGCATCGAGCCCATGCTGGCCGTCAATCTCGGCACGCGCGGCGGCGATGCCGCCCGCAACATGGTCGAATACTGTAACCACCCCGCCGGCACCGCACTGTCGGAGCTGCGCCGCACGCACGGCTGGGACCAGCCGCACGGCATAAAGTTCTGGTGCCTCGGCAACGAGATGGACGGCCCCTGGCAGATGGAGGCCAAGACCGCGCACGAGTACGGCCGAATCGCGCTGGAGGCGGCCAAGATGATGAAGTGGGTCGATCCCTCGATCGAGCTCGCCGCCTGCGGCTCGTCGGGGCGACGCATGGCGACCTTCGGGGCGTGGGAGGACACGGTGCTGCAGCACACCTTCGACCACGTCGAGTACATCTCGCTGCACACCTATCTCAACAACTACGACGGCGACACGCCGGCCTTCCTCGCCAGCGTCGACCTGATGGACAACTTCATCGACGAGGTGGTGGCGATCGCCGATGCCGTCGCCGCCCGCCGGCGTTCGAGCAAGCGCATCATGCTGAGCTTCGACGAATGGAACGTCTGGTACCGTACGCGTCGCAACCGCGCCGCCCGGGTCAAGGAAGGCTGGCCGGTGGCGCCGCCGATCCTCGAGGAGCCCTACAACATGGAGGATGCGCTGGCCTTCGGCGGCATGTGCATCTCGCTCTTGAACCACGCCGACCGCGTGAAGGCGGCCTGCCTTGCCCAGTTGGTGAACGTCATCGCGCCGATCATGACCGAGACCGGCGGGCCGGCGTGGCGGCAGACGATCTTCCATCCCTTCGCCCATTTCAGCCGCCTGGGCCGCGGCCGGGTGCTGCGTGCCGAGATCTCCTCGCCGACCTATTCAGCGCGCTACAACGACCCGCAGGGCCCGATCAACGACTACTACGACATTCCCGCGGCTCCCTACCTGAAGCTCGCCGCGGTGCACCACGACAAGGCCGGCACGCTCACCCTCTTTGCGCTGAACCGCAGCCTCAACGAGGAGCTGCCGCTCAAGCTGGACGCCGGCGGCTTCGGCACGCTCGCGGTCAAGCAGGCGCTGCAACTCGCCGATACCGATCTCAAGGCGGTCAACACCAGGCACGAGCCCGACCGGATCGCGCCCAGGTCTCTCCCGGCAGTGAAAGCCCGGGGAGCGACGCTCGAGGCGACGCTGTCGCCGGCGTCGTGGAATGTCATCCAGCTGTCTTCGAATTGAGCACGCATATCGGCCATGTTGGTGGTCGCCTTATGACCTAGATCATCGCGTGTTAGCCTCGCGCCAACACTCAAGGGGAGAATGCGCGATGCGAAGAGCCATTCTGACCGGAGCTAGCATCTCGGCATCGATCGCCATCGTGGTCACCGGTGTGTCGATTTCCGCCCAGGACAAGGACAAGTACGCGGTCAGAGTGCCGGGCGGCCTCGCCTTCTCCGAGTTCAGGGGATACGAGGACTGGGCCGTGATCTCCCTCAGCATGAACGGCGGCAAGATCGCCGCGATCATGGGCAACCCGGTGATGATCGAGGCCTACCGCCAGGGCATACCCGACAACGGCAAGTCCTTTCCCGATGGCGCCAAGATGGCGAAGGTCCATTGGAATCCGAAGAAGCAGGAGAGCTACCCGGGCCAGCCGATCGTGCCGGGCACGCAGCATGACGTCGACTTCATGGTGAAGGACAGCAAGCGCTTCGCCGACAGCGGCGGCTGGGGATGGGCCGCCTTCGACTATGACGAGGCAAGCGGCACGTTCAGGCCGTCCAATGCGGCTTCCAAGCCGCCGCAGGGCAATGACGCCAAATGCGGCCTCGCCTGCCACACCGATGTGGTGACCCGGGATTACGTCTTTACCGAGTACCCGAAGCGTTGAACGAGAGTCGCCACGCCGCTCATGGTCTCCTCATGTTCCTCTCCCCCTTGGGGGAGAGGAACATGATTCATAAACGGTGGGGTCGCGGTTACGGCGACCCAGACTAACCGTGCGGCAGCTGGAAAACCTGGCGGATGCGGGTGACCAGGGCAGAGAATGACGGCGCAGGACCCAATTCGCCGTCATCGGCCAGTCCTGTTGCCGCGGTCTTGGCGCGCCGGGTCAGCGTCAGGCTGATCTCCTCGGCGATAGCCGGTCGATCGTGCATCAGCTTGGCGAGCGCCGCCTGGCCGACCTCATAGGCGACGACGAAGGTGAGGGCGCGCACCGTCCCCGGCTCACCCGCTCCGGTGAACAGGCCGCTGTCACCGAAGAAGTCGCCGGGAGCCAGCCGGCCGAGCTCGATCTCGCCCACGCCCTCGTCGCGCGACACCACGGCGACACCGGTGCGGATGACCACCAGGGAGCTGAGCTTGTCGCCTTGCGCGGCCAGCACCTCGCCCTTGCGATAGGTCTTGCGCGTCATGGTATCGGCCAGCGCCGCTTTCTCCTCCTCAGTCAGCGACGCGAACAGCGGCACCGCATCGACCAGCCGCAGCGCCGTGCCCCTGGGCTTGGGCGCTGCGGCCGCCGCCGTCTGGCCGACGAACACCGGCGCGCCCGCCTCGCGCGGCGGTGCCAGCGCCAGCCCGGCCGCGCGCGTGTGGCGATAAATCAGGTCGAAGACCTCGTGTCGCGCCGTCGCGGCTGTTGCGAAGTCGCGCACGCGAAAGCTGAGCTCCATCTCGACGGCCTGGGCGTCGAGTGACTTGATCTCCACCGCGGGCGCCGGCTCGGCCATGATGTTGTTGCTGCTGAGCAGCACCGTACGCATCACATCCGAGATCGACGACGGCGCCATGGTCGGAGCCACGCGGATGCGCAGCCTGACCCCATGCGTACGGTTGGGACTGCTGAGATTGGTGAGCTGGGCCTTGGCCAATCCGCTGTTGGGCAGCACCACCAGGTCGTTCGAGCCGTTGAGCAGGGTCGTGGCCCGCCAGTTGGTTTCCACGACCTTGCCCTCGATGCCGTCGCTCAGCACGATCCAGTCGCCGACCTCGTAGGCCTTGCTGAGATTGAGGGCGATGCCGGAGAAGACGTCAGCCAGCGTGCTCTGCAAGGCCAGACCGAGGATGATCGCGAACACGCCGGATGTCGCGATCAGGGTGCCGACCGGCGCGCTGAAGACGTAGGCGAACACCGACAGCACGGCGCTGAGATAGATGGCGCCGACCACCAGATCCTGGATCAGCCGGCCCTCGCGCGGCCGCCGCTCGAAGATCAGGAAGACGCGGGTGAAGCCGGTCAGCACCCAGGCGGCGTTGACCCACCAGATGATCTTGGCCGCGGCCACGAACACGCGCTCGTAGGCGGGCGTGCTGTCCGGCGCGATCTCGTAGGGGATCATACCGTGGCGGTAGAGCAGTAACGTCAAGGCCACGAAGAAGACGAGCTGGAAGACCAGGCGCTGGGTCGGTGAGTGACGCAGCAGGATGCGGGTGATCAACGCGCCAACGATGGCGACGAGGCCGGTCTGCACGAACGGATCGAACGCCAGGTCCTTCAGGCTGAGCTCGCCCATCAGGTTCCTCCCGCAAGCCAAACGGTCATGCCCGGCTCCAAACCGTCGTCCTTGCCGTCGACCGGATCGAGCCGCAAGCGGAAGCTGTTGAGATCGTGGTCGCCCACCGCGCGGGCGGCTCGCCAGGTCGCGAACTCGCCGAGCGGCCGCAGCTCGGTGACCCGCGCGGCAATGCGCTTTCCGCTTGCGGTCGTGAGCGGAACCTCGCTGCCCACGCTGATCTTGCCCAGTGCATCCTCGCGCAGGGTGAAGGCAAACCAGCGCTCGTTGCCGACATAGAGGGTCAGCACCGGCTTGCCGACCGGCAGGATCTCGCCCGGCTCCGCGACCAGGACCCCGACCGTGCCGTCCACCGGCGCCAGCAATCTCGTCTTGGCGACCTTCGCCTTGAGCTCGGCCACGGCGGCTTCGGCCAGCGCAAGCCGGGCGTCGGCGAGCGCGCGCTCCTCGGCGGTCGGACCGGCGCGCGCCGCCGCGAGTTGGGCGCTCTTCAACGCAAGATCGGCCCGCGCCTTGGCGAGCGACGCATCGCTCTCATCGAGCTTCTGCTTGCTGGCGAAGTCGCGCGCCGCCAGCGCCGCGGCGCGGGCCTGCTCCTGTTCGGCGAGCAGGAGGTTCGCCTGTGCCGTGTCGACGGCCCGGGTGAGGATCGAGACTTCCTCGGCGCGCATGCCGGCATAGACGTGGGCGCGTTCGGCGGCGGCGCTGCGGGCCGCCGCCTCGGCCTCGCCCAGGGAGGCCATCAGCTCGGGATTGCTGAGCACGGCCAGCAGCTCGCCCTTGTGAACCTGTTGGCCCGACTTCACCTCGACGGAGGCGAGCCGGCCGGTGATCTCCGGTGCGATGCGGATCTCGGTCTGGCGCACCATGCCGGCGATGGCGGGCGACGATTGGTGCCGCGGCAGGAAGACCAGCAGGCCCACGCCGGCCACCACGACGATCGCCAGCGCGATGACGATCAGACGCTTACGCTGCGCGCTCATGATTCCTCCAGCGCGTGAGCAAGGGAGCCGTCGCCAGCGAGGCGAGCGCGCCGTACAGAATAACGAGCGCCCACAGCCGAAGCCAATCGTCGAAGACGTCTAACAGGCTCGCATTCATCTGGTTGATGCGGACCAGCCCGTCGATGGCCGACGTGCTGGGAAAGATGAAGCTGACCGCGCGCAGCGTCGGCGGGATCGCCTCGACGGGCCAGGCGACGCCGACCAGGAAGAACAACGGCAGGCTGATGGCGATGAACAGCAGCACGGCAGTCTCGCGGCGCGTGAACCACGAGCTCACGAACTGGCCGAGGAAGCTCACCGAGAGCACGAACGGCAGCAGCATCGCCAGCAGATCGCCGATCCGGGCCGTCGCCGAGAAGCCGTAGACGCGCGGCAGCACCACGAGGAACAGGGCCGCCCCCGGCAGCACCAGCAACAGGTGCGCCAGACCCTGGCCGAGCACCGCCGCGGGCCCGCCGCGACGCCGTCGTGCGCCCTGCCCGCCCTGCTCGAAGGCGATACCGCCCAGGCTGGCCGCGCCCATGAGCAGGGTCTGCTGCAGGATCAGCATGAACGCCGCGGGCACGATGTAGCTCGCATAACTGCCAGTCGGATTGAACAGCGGCTGGTTGATCACCTCGACCGGCGAGCTGCGCGCCAAGGCGGCGCGATAGAGGCTGCCGTCGGGACGCGAATCGCCCGACTGAACATCGGCGTTCAGCGCGCCGGTGGCCTCGAGGATGCCCTGCAGGGTGCGGTTGTAGAGCAGGAAGTAGACGGAATCGACATAGGCCGGCAGGCGCGCCCGCCGACCTGCCAGCACCTCGCGCTCGGTCCCGGCTGGAATGTCGAGGATGGCGAACACTTCGCGCCGCTCGAGCGCGGCGTGCGCTCCTGCGAGCGTGTTGAAGCGTGCGGCGACGCGGATCGCCTCGTGCGCGTTCAGGCTCTGCACCAGGCGGCGACTCAGCTCGGTGGAATCCTCGTCGACGACGGCGATCGGAATGGCGCGCACCAGCTGCCCGAGATAGGGCTGCGGATAGAGCACGCCGTAGATGATCGGCGCCAGCACCAGCAATCCGAAGGCGCCGCGATCGCGCAGGGCGCCGACATACTCGGCGACGAAGGCGCGCACGACGGCGAAGCGATGCGGGCTGTCCGCGGGCTTCACATCTTCTTCCCGAGGCAGAAGCTCGCCCGCGATCGAACGCAGGCGCAGCACCCCGAGGCCGAGGAAGACGACCGCCAGCACGGCCAGGACGGCGAGCGGCTCGATCGAGTCGCGCGCCGGTGCGCCGCGTGCGGCCTGGTCCGACAGGACCTGCATGTACCAGCGCGCCGGCAGCAGGTTCCCCCAGAAGCGGGCGAAGTCGCCCATCGCCAGCAAGGGAAAGCCGACGCCGGCAAAGCCGAAGGCCGGCGAACAGAAGATGCCGGTGAGCGACAGGCCGAAGGCGAGATTGCGCACCAGAAGCTGGAACAGCGCGCCGACGCTGAGATAGGCCGCAATGAACAGGCAGCCGGCGAGGCCCGCGACGAGCGGGTCGCCGCGGAAAGGCACCAGGAAGCCGTCGTGTATGGTCAGCGCCGCGATCACCAGCATCACGACGAACAGCCCGAAGTACGGCAGGAGCTTGCCGACCAGCGCCGTCAGCACGTCGCCGTCGGCCGTCGCCAGCCACTCCGTCATGTCGCGTCGCGCGAACTCGGAACCGACGGCATAGCCCGCGGCAATGGCGATCACCACATGCAGGACCATGGGCAGGATGGCGCGCAGCAGGAACTGGGCGTAGTTCAGGGCGGGATTGGTGAGCACGTACTGCTCGACCACCAGTGGCCCCGGCGCATAGGCGCCGCGATGCGCCGCCGCGGGCAGATCGGCGATGGCGGCCGACAGCGCCGCCGACAGCGCACCCGAAGCGATGTTGCCCGGCGTGAAATACTGCTTGTTGTGGAAGATCACGATCTGCGGGCGCTTGCCCGCCTGGACGTCGCGCTCGAGGTTGCGCGGGATGTAGACTGCGGCGATGGCCTCGCCCGATCGCACGGCTTGCATGGCGCCGGTGAGATCGGTCGAGCGGCGCGTCACCGCCACGCCGGGGGCGGCATTTACCGCCTGGACGAAGAGCGCCGAGGTCTGGGTGTTGTCGGCATCGACGACGTCGACCCTGAGATCGCGCACCACGGCGTTGCTGAAAGTTAGCGACAACAGCGCGAAGGCGAGCAGCGGCACGCCCGCCACCAGGAACAGCGCGACGCGGTCGTGCCAGATCCATTGGACCTCGCGCCAGGCGACGGCGATCAGCCCGGACGGCGGACGCACCATGATCAGCGTTTCTTCCAGTCGGCATAGACGCTCATGCCTGGCCGCAGGCCGGGCACGGGTTCCACGGGATAGGCGCGGATCTCGAAGGTGCGCAGGTCGAAGTCACCGGTCGCGCGGGTCGCGCGCCAGCCGGCATACTCGCCGCGCGTCGCGATCTTGCGCACTGCTACCGTGATCGGCTTGTCGCCCAGCGCCGGCAATCGCACATCGAAGCGGTCGCCGATCTTGAGGTCTTTCACGAGATCCTCGCGCAGGTCGAAGCGTACCCAGATGTCGGAGAGGTCGATCAGCGTAAGAAGCGGTACGCCCGGCGAGACATATTCGCCGGGGTCCGCGCCGGTGTGATAGACCTGCGCGGCCGACGGCGGCTTCACCGTGAGCTCGGCGATCTGTGCCTGCAGCGTGGTGATGGCGGCCTCGGCTTTGGCGAGGGCCGCCTCCGCGACTCCCCGCTCCTCGGCGGTGTAACCGTTGATCGCCTCGTCGAGCGCGAGCTTGGCCTGTTGCTGGCTGCGCCGCGCCACGTCGAGCGTCGCCGTCGCCTCGTCGAGCTTCTGCACCGAGGCGAATTCGCGCGCCGTCAGCTGCTTGGTGCGATCGTAGTTCTGCTCGGCAAGCTTGGCACTGGCCTCGGCCGACGCCAGCGCCGCGCGGCGGGCGTCGACGACCTCGGCGCGTGTGCCGACCTGGATACGCTTGAGGTCGGCGGCGGCCACCGCGCGGGCAGCCTCGGCCTCCTTCAGTCGGGTCAGGAGCTCGGGATTGTCGATCGTGACCAGGACCTGGCCCGCCTTCACGTCCTCGCCGCGATGCACCGCCCGGGTGGCCACACGACCGTCGACGCGGGCGGCCATGTCGATGCGCGTGGCATCGGCCTCACCCTGCACGATCAGTGCCTGCGGCCGCGCCAGGTACCAAAGGGAAACCGCGAGAATGAAGACGATGGAACCTGCCACGATGATGGTCGCTGCCCGTGGGGCGCCCAGCTTTGTCTTCTCGGTCATGGGCATGGCCCTCGCAACTATCGGAGACTCTTCATCGGCCAGAATGCATCGAGCGCGCCAGCTATACTTTTGGGCATCCCCTGTGAAATTGGCGACCCGCGCGGCCTTCCCCCTTGCCGACCGGCCCGGCTATGCTCGCGCCAACATAAACGCCCATTCACGCCGCCGCTCTCGGAGGGCATTCCGCGATGAACATCGCCACCCCAGTACCGCTCGTTTTTGGCGACTACGCTCTGGAAGACCGCTACCGCCTGGCCAAGGGCCGGGTCTACATGACCGGCATCCAGGCGCTGGTGCGCCTGCCCATGATGCAGCGCCAGCGCGATCTCGCCGCCGGACTGAATACCGGCGGCTTCATCTCGGGCTACCGCGGCTCGCCGCTCGGCATGTACGACCATGCGCTGTGGACGGCGAAGAAGTACCTCAAGGAAAACAACATCCACTTCCAGCCGGGCCTCAATGAGGACCTCGCCGCTACCGCCGTGTGGGGCACGCAGCAGGTCAACCTGTTCCCCGGCGCCACCGTCGATGGCGTGTTCTCGATCTGGTACGGCAAGGGCCCCGGCGTCGACCGCTCGATGGACGTGCTGAAGCATGGCAATGCCGCCGGCTCCTCGGCGCATGGCGGCGTCATCGTGCTGGCCGGCGACGACCACGGCGCGCAGTCCTCGACTTTGCCGCACCAGAGTGAGCAGGTGTTCTCCGCCGCCATGATCCCGGTGATCAATCCGGCGAACGTGCAGGAGTATCTCGACTTCGGCCTACTGGGCTTCGCGCTGTCGCGCTACTCCGGCTGCTGGATCGGCTTCAAGGCGATCTCCGAGACCGTGGAATCCGGCGCCTCCGTCTGGGTCGATCCCGAGCGCATCAAGATCATGATGCCGACCGACTTCCAGCTGCCGCCGGGCGGGCTCGGCATTCGCAATCCCGACCCGCCAATGGAGGCGGAGAAGCGCCTGCACGGCCCGAAGATGGCGGCGGTGAAGGCGTTCGTCCGCGCCAACGGCTTCGATCGCGTCGTGATCGATCCGCCGCAAGCGCGCATCGGCATCATGACCACGGGCAAGGCCTATCTCGATACGCGCCAGGCCCTGGAGGATCTCGGCATCGACGAGGCGCGCGCCCGTTCGCTCGGCATCCGTCTCTACAAGGTCGGCATGACCTGGCCGCTGGAGCCGGAAGGGGCGCGGCGCTTCGCCGAGGGCCTCAAGGAAGTGATCGTGATCGAGGAGAAGCGCTCCAACCTCGAGGAGCAGCTGGTCCACTTGCTCTACAACATGCCGGCCGACCGCCGGCCGATGGTGATCGGCAAGGCCGACGAGAACGGCGGCATCATCCTGCCGAGCGAAGGCGAGCTCACGCCGACCGGTGTCGCCATGGTGATCGCCGGGCGCCTGATGAAGCACACGGGCGAATCGCCGGAGCTCAAGCAGCGTCTGGCGCGTCTCGAAGCCAAGGAGAAGCTGCTGGCCGCACCGCCGCCGAAGGTGGCGCGCACGCCCTACTTCTGCTCGGGCTGCCCGCACAACACGTCGACGCGGCTGCCGGAGGGAAGTCGGGCCATGGCCGGCATCGGCTGCCACGGCATGGCGACCTGGATGCCCGAGCGCCGGACGGCGCTGATCTCCCATATGGGCGGCGAAGGCGTGCCCTGGGTCGGCCAGGCGCCGTTCAGCGGCGACAAGCACATCTTCCAGAACCTGGGCGACGGCACCTACTACCATTCGGGCCTGATGGCGATCCGCCAGGCCGCGGCGGCCGGCGTCAACATCACCTACAAGATCCTGTTCAACGACGCCGTCGCCATGACCGGCGGCCAACCGCACGACGGGCCGCTCACCGTGCCCGACATCACCAAGCAGGTCGCGGCCGAAGGCGCCAAGAAGGTGGTGGTCGTCACCGACGAGCCCGACAAGTATCCCGTCGGCACCGAGTTCGCTCCTGGCGTCACCATCCGCCATCGTGACGAGCTCGATGCCGTGCAGCGCGAGCTGCGCGACATCCCCGGCCTCACCGTGCTGGTCTACGACCAGACCTGCGCCGCCGAGAAGCGCCGCCGCCGCAAGCGCGGCACCTTCCCCGACCCGGCCAAGCGCGTGTTCATCAACGACGCCGTGTGCGAGGGCTGCGGCGACTGCTCGGAGAAGAGCAACTGCGTGTCGGTGAAGCCGCTCGAGACCGAGCTCGGCCGCAAGCGCCAGATCGACCAGAGCAATTGCAACAAGGACTTCTCCTGCCTGAACGGATTCTGCCCGTCCTTCGTGTCGGTGAATGGCGGGACGCCGGCCAAGGCCAGGCGCCCGCAGTTGAAGGTCGTCCAGGATGATCCCTTCGCCCAGTTGCCCATGCCGAGCGTGCGGCCGCTGTCGGAGGCCTACGGCATCCTGGTGACCGGCATCGGCGGCACCGGCGTGATCACCGTCGGCGCCCTGATCGGCATGGCGGCCCATCTCGAGGGTAAGGGCTGCACCGTGCTCGACTTCACCGGCCTCGCCCAGAAGAACGGCGCGGTGATGAGCCACGTGCGACTCGCGCCGAAGCCGGAGGACCTGCACGCCGTGCGCATCGCCGCCGGCGGCGCCAACCTGGTGCTGGGCTGCGACATGGTCGTGGCGGCGTCACCGGCCGCGCTGTCGCGCATCGAGCCCGGCGTGACCAAGGCGGTGATCAACGGCTACATGACGCCCGTCGCGGCCTTCGTGATGAACGGCGACATGGATCTCGGCGCCGAGGCCATGATGAAGTCGATCCGCGACGCCGCCGGCGACGAGGCCGTCTCGTTCGTCGACGGTACCGGGCTTGCCACGGCGATCCTGGGCGATTCCATTGCCACCAACCTCTTCATGCTGGGCTACGCCTGGCAGAAGGGCTTGGTGCCGCTCGCCTTCGAGGCCATCGATCGCGCCATCGAACTGAACGGCGTCGCCGTCGAGACTTCCAAGCGCACCTTCGCCTGGGGCCGCCTTGCCGCGCACAACATCGCGGCGGTGCAGGCGGCGGCCAAGCCGACGCTGCGCACCGAGAAGCCCATCGCGCGCACGCTGCCCGAGATCGTGGCCAAGCGCGTCGAGCTGCTCACCGCCTACCAGGACGCCGCCTACGCCGAGCGCTACCGCACCTTCGTCGACAAGGTGGCCGTGGCCGAGAAGGCCAAGGCGCCGGGCCGGCGCGGGCTCGCCGAAGCGGTCGCCCGTTCGCTCTACAAGCTGATGGCCTACAAGGACGAGTACGAGGTCGGCCGCCTTTACAGTGACGGCGAGTTCCTGAAGAAGCTCGCGAGCCAGTTCGAAGGCGACTACACGCTCACCTTCCATCTGGCGCCACCCCTGTTCGCCGATCGCGATCCCACGACCGGCCAGCTGAAGAAGCGTGAGTACGGCTCATGGGTGATGCCTATGTTCCGCATCCTCGCCTCGCTGAAGCGCCTGCGCGGCACCCGGCTCGACATCTTCGGCTACAGCGAGGAGCGGAAGATGGAGCGCCGGCTGATCGGCGAATACCAGGCGACGATCGACGAGGTGCTGGCGACGCTTGGCCAGGACAACCACGCACTCGCCGTCCAGATCGCTTCGGTGCCGGAGAGCATGCGCGGCTTCGGCCACGTCAAGGAGAAGAACGTGAAGGCCGCCAAGGAGCGCGAGGTGAGCCTGCTCGCGGCCTACAAGAATCCTGCGACGCAGTCCGTCGCTGCGGAGTAGCCCCCGGATAAGGTGGGACGCCAACGCTTCCCAAGGGGTTGGGGAAAGGAAGCGAAGGCGTCCCTGGGTACGCATGCCGTTCCGCTTCGGGAGGGGTCGCGGAGGCACCGTCGCGTTATCGACCCAAGGCCTGGGGAAGGGAACTGCAATCTACGGTCGTAGATGCACATCTAACTCGACCGATTTTCGCCTCAATCCCACTGCAGGATTGCGGGCATGAGCGGACGTTTCATCCTGATCCTGGTCGGCGTCGCCCTGGTGGTGCCGTTCTTCTTCCTGCCGCGCGGGATCGTGGGTGCGGTGCTTCTGATCGTGGGCGCTGTCGTCCTGTTGCTGAGTTTCGCCGTCGTCATCCGCCAGCTCATCGACGATGCGTGCCGAGCTGCCTACTGGATCGAGCGGCGGGTCAGGCTCGCCCTGTCTGGTGCGAGAACGACGCCGGATCGAACCGGCGGGTGACGCCATCGCGGGCGTCGCCGCCGCCGAGACGGTCGAGCGCCCGCTGCCACTTGGCAGGGAAGTCGGCGTCGAACACCAGATTGGCGTCGCCGTCGACCACCAGCCAGGCATTATCCTGCATCTCGCGGTCCAGCTGGCCCGGCGCCCAGCCGGAATGACCCAGTGCCAGCCAGGCCTGCTTGGGGCCGGTGCCGCCGGCCATGTCCTTCAGGATCTCCAGCGACGCCGTTAGGGCCATGCCGCCCTCGATCAGCAGGGTCTCGCCGTCACGCTTGTAGTCGGCCGAGTGCAGCACCAGCCCGCGCGAGGTCTCGACCGGGCCGCCGAAAAGAACCGGCTTCTCGGCCGCCGCCGACGGCACCTCGATGCCGAGCTGCTTGTAGACCTGGCCCAAGGGCAGGTCCTCGACCTTGTTGTTGACGATGATCCCCAGCGCCCCGTCGTCGTCGTGCTTGCAGATAAAGACGACGCTCTTCTGGAAGCGCTCGTCCGGCATGGACGGCGCGGCAACCAGGAAGCGGCCGACTAGCGAGGCGGAGGGGGAGCCTGAGCCGGGCATGGGATGATGATCCTCCAAATCCATGGGGATTGTCCGGGCAAAGATCAAGAGGGTGAGCCCTAAGATATGGGCCCGATTCGACAAAACGCGACCCCTGACCTAGGGTCCGCCGGTTCGTGAGTCCGCCCGTCTGGGCGGCTATTGAAGGAGCAAATAATGGCGAAAGTCGGCGACAAGGTGCCCAGCGCTACGCTGCGCATGCTGGGCCCGGAGGGACCGAAAGCGGTCACCACCGAAGAGCTTTTCGCGCCCGGCAAGAAGGTGGTGGCCTTCGCATTGCCGGGTGCTTTCACTCCCACTTGTTCAGCAAAGCACGTGCCCGGGTTCGTGGCCGAAGCAGATAAGCTGAAGGCGAAGGGTGTCGACACCATCGCCTGCATTTCCGTCAACGACGCGTTCGTGATGGGTGCGTGGGGTAAGGACCAGAAGGCTGGCGACAAGGTCTTGATGCTGGGTGACGGCAACGGCGAGTTCACCCAGGCGATGGGCCTCACCATGGACGGCTCCAAGTTCGGCCTTGGCACGCGCAGCCAGCGCTATGCCATGATCGTGGACAACGGCGTCATCAAGGACCTGTTCGTCGAGAAGCCGGGCGCCTTCGAGGTGTCCTCGGCCGAGAACGTCCTGAAGCATCTGTAGTCGGCCGAAAGGCGCGACGGGATCGACGGCGGGGCCTTTGCCCCGCCGTTTCCTTTTGAGCGAGGCAGCTTGGGGACAGGCGGCCCGCCGCGTCACAATAAGTTCTTGAATCGTCAGCCGTTCGGTAACGCGACCTTCGCATGGTCCGCGCTCCAACGAGCGTGGTCATGTCCCCTTCCCTATCCGCCGATGCCTCCTCGCCAGCGCGTCGACAGCGGTGGCTTTCCGTTCTGGCGAAAGCCCCGCCAGCCCGGCTGAGCGCCCTCTGGGCTGAGCTCTGGGACGGGCTAGGCGCCGTCCCCGCCTACACCCTGCTGCGCCGGCCTGAGACCGGTCTGGTCATGGTCAAGGGCCGCATTTCCGGCAGCGGCGCGCCATTCTGTGCCGGCGAAATGACGGCGACCCGCGCTGCCGTGCGGCTGGCGACCGGTGAGGTCGGCATCGGCTATGTCGGCGGCCGCAGCGCGCGCCACGCCGAGATCGCCGCGGCGGTCGATGCGCTCGGCCAGCGCGCCGACTGGCAGGAACGGCTGGAGACCGCGATCGTAGCGCCGCTGGAGGCCGAGGCCGCCGCCCGCCATCAGGCCATCGCCGCCCGGGCCGCCGCCACCAAGGTCGATTTCTTCACCGTCGCCCGGGAAGCCGGCACATGAGCGATCTCAGCCAGCTCGCCCCCGGCCTTGCCGATCCACCACACGACGCCCAGCGGATCTTCCGCGCCATCCTAGATGCGGTGTCCCATCCAGGTCGCATCGTCTCGCTGCCGGCGGCGCCCGCCGGTCCGGGCCGGCTGAGCCCCGCCGCAGCGGCTTATCTGCTGACTCTGGCCGACCGCGACACGCCGGTCTGTCTGGCCGAAGAGTTCGACCATCCCGCGGTCCGCGACTTCCTGCGCTTCCATGCCGGCTCGCCCATCGTCGAAGATCGCGGCGAGGCGGCCTTCGGCGTGCTGGCCGCGAACACGCCGCAACCTCTCGAAGGCTTCAACCTCGGCACCGACGCCTATCCGGACCGCTCCGCCACGCTTCTGGTCGAGGTCCCGGCCTTGAGCGACGGGCTGGTGCAGCAGTGGCGTGGTCCCGGCATCGATGTCCGCGCCACTGTCGCCATCGCCGGATTGCCCGAGGATTTCTGGACGGAGTGGGCCGCCAACCACGGCCTGTTCCCCTGCGGTGTCGACGTCGTCTTCACCGCCGGCACCGAACTCTGCGCCCTGCCGCGCAGCATCGCCGTGGAGGTCTGACATGTATGTCGCGGTCAAAGGCGGCGAGACGGCCATCGCCCACTCGCTCGACTATATTGCCGACAAGCGCCGCGGCGACCGCAGCCTGGCCGAGCTCTCCCTGGAGCAGATCGACCAGCAGCTCGGCCTCGCTGTCGACCGGGTGATGACCGAGGGCTCCTGCTACGACCGGTCGCTGGCGGCGCTCGCCATCAAGCAGGCGCGCGGCGACCTGATCGAGGCGATCTTCCTGCTGCGGGCCTACCGCACGACGCTGCCGCGCTTCGGTGAATCGCTTCCCCTCGACACCGCCAGCATGGTGGCCGAGCGGCGCATCTCCTCCACCTTCAAGGACGTGCCGGGCGGTCAGGTGCTGGGCCCGACTTACGACTACACCCACCGCCTGCTCGACTTCTCGCTGGCCGCCGAGGGCGAGCGGCCGGCGGCGGCCACGGCACCGGCCGACACCGGCCGCAGCCTGCCGCGCGTCGGCGACATCCTGGAGCGCGAGGGCATGCTGGAGCCGCCGCCGCAGGACGGCGCATCGGAAGACCTGACGCGCCAGCCCCTCACCTTGCCGGCAAGTCGCCCGGTACGGCTGCAGAACCTGGCGCGCGGCGACGAGGGCTTCCTGCTGGCGCTGGGCTACTCGACCCAGCGCGGCTACGGCAACAACCACCCGTTCGTCGGCGAGATCCGCTACGGCCACGTGCCGGTCTCCTTCGTGCCCGAGGAGCTGGGCTTCGCCATCGAGATCGCCGAGATCGATCTCACCGAATGCGACATGGTCAACCAGTTCGCGGGCTCGCACGACGTGCCGCCGCAGTTCACCAGAGGCTATGGCCTGGCCTTCGGCCACAGCGAGCGCAAGGCCATGTCGATGGCGCTGGTCGATCGCGCGCTCCGCGCCGAGGAACTCTCCGAAGCCGCAGCCTCGCCGGCGCAGGACGAGGAGTTCGTGCTGGCGCATTCCGACAACGTCGAAGCCTCAGGGTTCGTGCAGCACCTGAAGCTGCCGCACTACGTCGACTTCCAATCGGAGCTCGTGGTGGTGCGCACGCTGCGTGCGGAGGTCGAAGCGCGCAACCGACAGGCGGCGATGGATCAGGCGGCGGAGTAAGCGATGACCGAGATCAACGCCAAAGATGGGGCGTACAACTACGCTTACCTCGACGAGCAGACCAAGCGCATGATCCGCCGCGCCATCCTGAAGGCGGTGGCGGTGCCGGGTTATCAGGTCCCGTTCGGCGGCCGCGAGATGCCATTGCCCTACGGCTGGGGCACCGGCGGCATCCAGGTGACGGCCGCCATCATCGGCCAGGACGACACGCTCAAGGTCATCGACCAAGGTGCCGATGACACGACCAACGCCGTGTCGATCCGCCGCTTCTTCGCACGCGTCGCCGACGTCGCCACGACGACGCGCACCAAAGAGGCCACGATCATCCAGACGCGGCATCGCGTGCCCGAGACTCCGCTGGGCGAAGGCCAGATCCTGGTCTTCCAGGTACCGATCCCCGAGCCGCTGCGCATGCTCGAGCCGCGCGAGACCGAGACGCGCACCCTGCATGCGCTCTCCGAGTACGGCGTCATGCAGGTGAGCCTCTATGAGAGCATTGCCCGCCATGGCCGCATCGCCAAGACCTACAATTATCCAGTGATGGTGAACGGGCGCTACATCATGAGCCCTTCTCCCATTCCCAAGTTCGACAATCCCAAGCTCGATCGAAGCCCGGCCCTGCAGCTCTACGGCGCCGGGCGCGAGAAGCGCATCTACGCCGTGCCGCCGCACACGCCGGTCAAGAGCCTCGACTTCGACGATCATCCGTTCGAGATCGAGACCTGGGAGCAGTGCTGTGCGCTCTGCGGCTCCAGGGAGAGCTTTCTCGACGAGATGATCGTCGACGACGACGGTCAGCGCCTGTTCGTCTGCTCCGACACCGACTACTGCGAGCGCCGGCGTGACACCGCCGAGGCCGCCGAATGACGCCGCTGCTTTCCGTCAAAGGCCTCACAAAGAGCTTCGGCGCACGTGTCGCCTGCCGCGATGTCGGCTTCGACCTGTGGCCCGGCGAGGTACTGGGAATCGTGGGCGAATCCGGTTCGGGCAAAACGACGTTGCTGAACTGCCTGGCCGGGCGACTTACGCCGGAGGCAGGTTCCGTCGCCTACGATTCGGCAGCCTACGGCCCGGTCGACGTGCACGATCTCAGCGAGGCGCGCCGCCGCCTGCTGTCGCGCACCGAATGGGGCTTCGTGAACCAGGATGCGCGCGATGGCCTGCGCATGGGTGTGAGCGCCGGCGCCAATATCGGCGAGCGGTTGATGGCGGTGGGCGCGCGGCACTACGGCGACATCCGGGCCAAGGCGGCGGACTGGCTCGACCGCGTCGAGATCGAGCGCGACCGGCTGGACGATCGGCCGACCACCTATTCGGGCGGCATGCGCCAACGCCTGCAGATCGCCCGCAACCTGGTGAGCCATCCGCGACTGGTCTTCATGGACGAGCCGACCGGCGGCCTCGACGTCTCGGTGCAGGCGCGCATCCTCGACCTGTTGCGCAGGCTTGTCGGTACCCTCGATCTTTCCGCCGTGCTGGTGACGCACGATCTCGGCGTGGCGCGCCTGCTGACGCACCGGCTGATGGTCATGCAGGGCGGCGCCGTCGTCGAGCACGGCTTGACCGACCAGGTGCTGGACGATCCGCAGCACGCCTATACCCAGATGCTCGTCGCCTCGATCCTGCCGGTATGAACGCAATGGGTGTGATGATGGCCGCCACCTCCTCTTGCGGACCTGTCCTGAAAGTCGCAGGCCTCACCAAGTCCTTCATCGTCCACGCGCACGGCGACCTCGCCTTGCCGGTGCTGCGCGATGTCGCCCTCGCCGTCTCGCCCGGCGAATGCCTGGCGCTCGTCGGACCGTCGGGCGCCGGCAAGAGCACGCTGCTGCGCTCGCTCTATGGCAACTACCGCGCCGACCGAGGCTCGATCCGCGTCCATCACGACAGCGGCTGGACAGAGCTGGTCGACGCCGAGCCGCGCACCGTGCTCGACGTGCGCCGCCGCACCATGGGCTTCGTCAGCCAGTTCCTGCGCGTGATCCCGCGCGTCGCCACGGTCGACGTCGTGGCCGAGCCTCTGCTGCGGCTGGGCGCCAAGCCCGCCGAGGCGCGCGATCGCGCCCAGTTTCTCCTCGCCCTGCTCAACATCCCGCAGCGGCTGTGGGCGCTGCCGCCCGCCACCTTCTCGGGCGGCGAGCAGCAGCGGGTCAACATCGCGCGTTCGCTGATCGTCGACTATCCGATCCTGCTGCTCGACGAACCGACGGCCTCGCTCGACGCCGCCAACCGCGACCGCGTGGTCGAGCTGATCTCCGAGCGTCGCGATGCCGGCGCCGCCCTGGTCGGAATCTTCCACGATCTTGGCGTGCGCGAGCTTCTCGCCAATCGCGTCCACGAAGTTTCCCTCGGAGTAGCAGCATGAGTACCGAACAAGTTCTGACCAACGGCCGCATCGTCACGGCCGATGGCGAGTTCGAAGGAACCGTGGTGGTGCGCGATGGACTGATCGTCGAGGTTTCTCCCGACCGCAGCTGCGCCGCCGCCGTCGATCTCGAAGGCGATTATCTCGTGCCGGGCCTGGTCGAGCTGCACACCGACAACATGGAAAAGCACTTCGCGCCGCGTCCCGGCGTGCAGTGGCCCAGCATGGCGGCCGTCATGGCGCACGACACCCAGATCGCCGCCGCCGGTATCACCACTGTGTTCGATTCGCTGTCGCTGGGCGACGTGCGCGGCGAGACCGACCGGGTCAAGAACCGCGCCCGCATGGTCGAGGCCATCCTGGCAGTGAGCGAGCGCCGCCTGTCGCGCGCCGAGCACCGCCTGCACCTGCGCTGCGAGGTGACTCCCGATGACGCCGTCGCCGCCGTCGACCAGTGGATCGACCTGCCGCTGGTCGGGCTGATCTCGATCAACGACCACACGCCGGGCCAGCGCCAGTTCCTCGATCCGGCCAAGCTCAAGCAGTACTACATGGGCAAGTTCGCCATGACCGAGGAGCAGTTCGAGGCCTTCCACGCCCGCTCCCTTGACCTGCACAGCCGCAATGCCGCCCGCCATCGCCGCGAGATCGTGTCGCGCGCCCAGGCACGCGCCCTGCCGCTGGCCAGCCACGACGACGCCACGCGGGCCCATGTCGCCGAGGCCGTCGAGAACGGCATGACCATCGCCGAGTTCCCGACCACACGCGAAGCGGCCGAGGCCTCGCGCGAGGGCGGGCTCGCCGTGCTGGTCGGCGCCCCCAACCTGGTGCTGGGCGGCTCGCACTCGGGCAACATCGCCGCCATCGACCTGCTGCGCGACGGTCATGCCGACATCCTGTCGTCGGACTATGTGCCGGCGAGCCTGATGGAGGGCGTGTTCAAGCTGGCCGCCGCCGGCATCGGCATCTCGCTGCCACAGGCGGTGCGATTGGCCTCGCTCAACCCCGCCGAAGCCGTGGGCCTCGGCGACCGCGGCGAGATCGCGAGCGACAAGCGCGCCGACTTCGTGCGCGTCCGCCTGCACGACCACGCCCCCATGGTCCGCGCCGTGTGGCGCGAAGGCGAGCGGGTGGTCTGATCATGCTCTTCCGGTCCGGAAGACAATGACTGGCCCCATCATCTACGTCATGGGCCCCTCCGGCGCCGGCAAGGACTCCGTCCTCGACCGCGCGCGCACCATGCTGTCGATCGATGCCCCCATCGCTTTCGCCCATCGCTACATCACGCGGCCGGCCGATATCGGCGGCGAGAACCACGTGGCGCTGAGCCGTGCGGAGTTCGCCTTGCGTCGCGCCCATGGCCTGTTCGCCTTCCACTGGCAGGCCCATGGCAACGACTACGGCATCGGCCGCGAGATCGACGCCTGGCGCGCCGCCGGGCTCGCCGTCGTGGTGAGCGGCTCGCGCGAGCACTACGAGAAGATCGTGGGCAGTGATCCCGGCCTGCATCCGGTGCTGATCACCGCCGCCGCCGACACGCTACGCCAGCGCCTGGCCGCGCGCGGCCGTGAGAATGCCGTGTCCGCCGCCAACCGGCTCGCCCGCAGCGACGCCTACACCGTGAAGGACAGCCGGCTGGTGACCATCGTCAACGACGGCGCGCTCGATGCCGCCGCCGAGACCTTCGTCAAGCTGCTCGCCACACTTCGCTACTCACACGGCGCCCGCCGCCGAGCGTGAAGCGCGCCAGCTGCGTGAACGGCCGGCCGGGCGCGGGCTGGCGGAACAGGCAGAGATCGCGCACCGCCAGCGGCCGGTCGATGAATCCCGAGAAGTGACGGCGCAGCAGCTCGGCGATCGCGGAACGCTCGCCCTCGTCGGCAATGCGGCCGGTCAACGTCAGATGGAAACGCCATTCCTCCAGCACGTAGGGATAGCCCCAGCGCAGGAGCAGCTCGTCCTGGCGCGGCGTCAGGCCGGCGGCGCGGCGGCGCGCCAGCTCGGCCTCATCGGCGGGGCGGCGGTATTCATCGAACTCGATGACGCAACTGTCGGCCAGATCCTGAAGCTCGGCGCAGGGCGCGGCGGGCACCAGGGCCATGAACTGCGACAGGCTGGCAAGCGTCATCGACGGCACGGTGAGAGATCGCCGGCTGGTGGCGAACCGGCCGACCGCTTCCAGGAGGTCGCGTTCGGACACCTCGTCGGCAAGCACGATCGGTGCTTTCAGCGTGCCATGGAAGCCATAGAGCCTGGGATCGGCGGTGATCTCGCCCAGGCGCTCGGCGGAGAACACGGATGTACCCTTCAGCGGCCGGACCTGGCCGGTCTCCACGCTGCGGCCGAGCCATTGCCCGGCGGCAACAGCCAGGCCCTCCTCGGGTCGAGGCGCATAGTAGATCGCATAGCGCGGGAGCAAAGCGGACTCGGAATGTAACTCTACGCTCAAACCAAACCTCCACGGCGGCCGATGACCGCGAAACGCAACTGGCTGGAGACGTAGTCGATCACGGCGACGGTTACCAGAATCATCGCAATGATGAACGATGTCTGTTGCAGTTCGAGTGTGCGAATGGCTTCGGCGAGATAAAGACCGATTCCGCCGGCGCCGACGATGCCGATGATGCTGGCCGAGCGCGTGTTGGATTCGAAGAGATAGAGCACCTGGCTTACCAGCACCGGGAAAACTTCCGGGATGATGCCGAACCGCACGCCCAAGAGCTTGCCGCCACCGGTCGAGACGATGCCTTCGACCGGCTTGCGGTCAGCCGCCTCGATCGCCTCGGAGAAAAGCTTGCCGAAGGTGCCGATGTCGCCCGTCATGATGGCGAGCGCACCCGCGAACGGCCCCAGCCCTACGACATTCACCCAGATCAGCGCCCAGACCAGGATGTCGACACTGCGTATGGTGTCGAGCGAGCGGCGCGACAGGAAGCGGATCACGCGCTGCGCCGTGATGTTGCGCGCCGCGAGAAAGGCCAGCGGCAGGCCCAGCACTGCGGCCGCCAGCGTGCCCAACAAGGAGATCGCCACGGTCTCGAGCAGGGCCACCGAGAACAGCCGCACGTGCGCCCAGTCCTTGGGATCGGGCGGCAGCATCAGGCCCGCGATCTCCGCCAGCCGGCCGAGTCCTGCGATCAGCTTGCCGTCGAAGAAGCCGAGCTCGCCCATGGCGAAGACCAAGAGCGCGAAGGCTGCGATGGCTGCTCCGGCGGCGATTTGCCGCGAACGGTCGAAGCGTTGGAAATGCTGCGGATGACGGCCGCGCACGGCGTCGAGATCGACCGGAAAGCGTGCCGGCATCAGTGCTTCTCCTGCAGGCCGATCAGGCGATGGCGAACATACGAGGTGAGCGTGTCTATCACCGACACGGTGATCACGATCAGCACCAGGATCGCCGACACGTCCGAATAGTAGAATTTGCGGATCGCCTCGATCAGATCCTGGCCGATGCCGCCCGCGCCGACGAAGCCCATGACGGCGGTGGCGCGGACATTGATCTCGAAGCGCAGCAGGCCGTAGCTCACGAAGTTGGACAGGGTCTGCGGCAGGGCGCCGAAGCGCATGGCGACCGGCCAGGAAGAACCCGCCGCGGTGATGCCCTCGACCGGCTTCATGTCGATGTTCTCGACCACTTCGGCGAACAGCTTGCCGAGCGCGCCCACCGTATGGATCGCCACCGCCAGCACACCAGCCAAAGGACCCAGGCCGAAGGCGATGACGAACATCAGGGCGAACACCAGCTCGGGCACCGTTCGGCAGAGCTCGCATAAGCGGCGGACAACTATGCGCAGCCAACGATTGGGGGCCACATTGGCCGCGGCGAAGAAGCACAGCCCGACGGCGCCCAGCGCCCCCAGCAGGGTGCCGACATAGGCCATCAGCAGGGTCTCACCCAGCAGCCTCAGCCAGCGCGGCAGGCCCCAGAACCATTCGCCAACGTCAGTCCAGACCGGTTGGCCGTTCTCGAGCTGGAACAGACGGATGATGTAGCTCGGGAAGCGATGGATGTTGTCGATGAGCTTGCCGAGCGACACCTCGGCCGAGAGCGACGACAGCACGATCGCCACGACGATACAGGCCACGACCAGGAGGGTGTGCCAACGCCGGCTGCGGATCTCGGCCTCGTAGGCGTCGAGCAGAGGCCGAAGCTGGGGCTCCGGCAGCAGGGCGATCGGGGAGGTCATCGGCGTCCCATCGACAAAAACACCTCACCCTGAGGAGCGGTCCGAAGGACCGCGTCTCGAAGGGTGGGCAACAGCAACACTGTGGCCCACCCTTCGAGACGCGCACTTCGTGCGCTCCTCAGGGTGAGATGGTGCCGGAAGCGACGACGGCTGCAAACTCGCCTCCTCCGGCACCCTCTGCTGTCAGCTCTTCTGCTTGCGCAGCTGGTCGATGAACTTGATCAGCTCGACGACGGGCTCGTAGTACTTGGCGTCGACCTTGATGAATTCCTTGTCCTTGCCGTCGCTCAGCTTGTCGAACGCCGCCTTCGCCTTGGTCGGCGCTTCCAGGAAGGCCTTGAGGATGGCGGCCTTCAGGTCGGGCGGCAGGTTCGCGAGATAGGCGTAGGGCGAGTTCGGGATCAGGTCCGACTTGTAGACGATGCGGAAGTCGTCCTTCTTCGCCAAGCTCTTGTTCGCCATGCGCGTCAGGTTCGAATCGTCGTCGGAATTCCACCAGTTGGCGGCGATGTCGACCGTGCCCTGCTGCAGGGCCAGCACCGCGTTCTCATGGCTGCCGGTATAGGTGACCTTGCCGAAGAAACTCTCGGGATTGATCTTCATCTTGTTGAGAGCAAAGCGCGGCACGTTGTTGCCCGAGGTCGAGTTGGGATCGACCAGGCCGAGGTTCTTGCCCTTGAGATCCTCGATCGTCTTGTAGGGGCTGTCGGCCTTCACATAGAACACCGAGTAGTAGCCGATCGTGCCGTCGTTGTTCACGGTGGTGACGAACGGCTCGACCGCCACGCCGGTGACGATCGCGCGGGCGTACGAAGCGGGGCCGTAGCCCGCGATCTGGATGCTGCCGTTGCGCTGGCCCTCGATGACGGCGGCGTAGTCGTTGGCGACGCGCAGCGTCACCTTGGTGCCGAGCTCCTTGGAGAGGTACTCGACGAACGGCGCATAGCGCTCGCTGACGCCCGACGCGTTCTCCGCCGGCACCACCGCTATCACCAGCTCGGGATAGGCCGATTTCCAGCTCTGGGCCTGAGCGGACGTGGCGAACGCCGCGACGGCGAGCGCCGTACCGAGGGCGAGACGACGGGTGAGCATGCTTCTTTCTCCTTGTTGGAAGTCGCGGGGGATCAGGATCCGGCCAGCGCCAGTCCGGGACGCGCCCCGGGCACGAAGTCGGGATGGCGCACCTCGCCCATGACCTCGCCGGCCTCCAGGCCGTAAAGATCGCGCGCGACGACGTCGGTGAGCGCCGCCGGGACGTCGTCGAACACGACGCGACCCGCCGCCATGCCGACCAGCCGGTCGCAGTACTGGCGCGCGAGGTCGAGGCTGTGGAGGTTGCAGACCACGGTGATGCCGAAGTGCTTGTTGATGTGCAGCAGCGCGTCCATCACCACCTTGGTGTTACGCGGATCGAGCGAGGCGATCGGCTCGTCGGCCAGGATGATGTCGGGCTCCTGCACCAGCGCGCGGGCGATGGCCACGCGCTGCTGCTGGCCGCCCGAAAGCGTGTCCGCGCGTTGGGCGGCAAGCCGCGCCATGTCGAGGTTTTCCAGCGCCGACAGGGCCTGCGCCTTCTCAGCGTCGTTCCAGAGCTTCAGCAGCGCGCGCGAGGGCGGCACATGAAAGGCGCGGCCCATCACGACGTTGGTCAGCACGTCGAGGCGGCCGGCGAGATTGAACTGCTGGAAGATCATGGCGCAGCGCGCCCGCCAGTGGCGCAACGCCTTGCCCTTGAGCCGGGTGACATCGGTGTCGCCGAACAGGATGCGGCCGGCGGTCGGATCGCCCAGCCGATTGATCATGCGCAGCAGGGTCGACTTGCCGGCGCCGGACCGGCCGATCACGCCGACCAGCTGGCCGGCCGGCACGACCAGCGACACCTCGTCGACGGCCCGCTTGGTGCCAAAACTCTTGGTAACGCCTTCCAGTCGCAGCACTGGACCCCTCGCCGAAGCTTCCCTTCTGGCTGGGTAGCGGCGCCACGCTGCACAAAGGCGACGGTTCGGTTACAGAAATCCGACAGCCGAGGGGGCGGTGGATAAGGTCACAGCAAATTACAGTGTCAGGCCGCCATTCACGTGGATGGTCTGGCCGGTGACGTATCCGGCGCCAGGGGAGCAGAGGAAGGCGATGGTGGCCGCGACCTCGGCCGTCTTTCCATAACGCCCCAGCGGAACCAGCTTGCTCATCTCGGCGATGCGGTCGCGCGAGATGGCCACGTGCGCGTCGGGATCCTTCTCGATCAGCCCGGGCGCCACGCAGTTGGCGGTGCCGCCCGACGGCGCCAGATCGACCGCCATCGCCCGCGCGAAGGCCTCGATGCCGGCCTTGGCCGCGGCCGAGGCGGGAAACATCGGCAGGCCGCGCGCATAGGCATGGGCCACGAACGATGACACGCCGACCAGCCGGCCGGCCACTGCTGCCTTGACCAGCCACGGCTTGGCGGCCGTGGCGAGCTCGAAGAAGGCCGAGGTCATGGCCGCCAGGCTCTCGTCCCAAGCCGCGCGGTCGAGCGCGCCCACGGCACGGCGGTCGGCAAAGCCTGCGTTGCTGACCACGATGTCGAGCCGGCCGAAGGACGACGCCGTCTCGTCGACCAGGCGGCGCGCCGTGTCGGGCTTGGCGAGATCGCCCTCGACGACCAGCGCCTGGCCGCCCGCTTCACGCACCACCTTGGCGACCCTCTCGGCACCCTCGCGGTTCTTGCGCGCATGCAGCGCTATTGCGGTATCGGGCGCGGCGAGCGCGCGGGCCGTCGCGGCGCCGATGCCCGATGAGGCGCCGGTGATCAGGATGACGCGGTTCATGGTTGGGATCCTCTAACGGCAATTGTCGCGCACGATCGGCGCCAGGTCATCGGCAAAGCGCCGGGCGCCCTGCTTGGAGAAGTGACCCTGGTCGACGAAGTCGGCGCCCGTGAAGAACTGCGCCGACACGCCGACATAGACGTCGCCCAGCTCCCGCGCCGTCCGTTCGAGCAGCGCGTTCAGATCCTGCTGCATCGGCCAGAGATCGCGATCGCGCACCAGGGGCAGCCAGCCGTAGCGGCCCTCGCCGCCCAGCCGCTCGCGGTTCAGCAGCTGGCCGACCCAGATCGTGCTCACGCCGCGCTGGCGGTTGATGGCGGAGATCGCGCGGATGTTGCGTTGGTAGATGGCGTCGAGCGCGGGATCGTCGCCGCTGACGGGCGGCTTGCCGTAGGGATCGGTGAAGTAGCGCGCCGTGTCGAGATGAGCGCTGGCGAAGCGCATCAGCAAGGTGAGTAGCGGCGAGAAAGTGACATGCGAGCCGCCGACCCGGCGCACCTTCTGCGAATCGATCTGGCTCGGCAGGTGGAAGTCGGCATAGGCGGGATCGAGGTTGGCGATGTGCGCATTGCGCAAATCGTTCCAGCCGACATAGTAGATCGCGCAACGCGGCTTGCCGAACTTGTCCTGATAGAACGCCGTCTGGATCAGATGCTCGGCCGTCGTGTAGCCGGGCACGCCGTGATTGACCACGAAATAGCGGTCGCCCAGCGCCTCGGCCAGCCGATCGGGCCAGGTGTCGCCCGCGCCCGCGCCGATGTCGTAGGTCGTCGAGCCGCCGAAGGTCGCCACGATCGTGCGGCCCTCGAGGCTGCCTGCGGGATCGCGGCCGCGCGTGCCTTCGCGCGTGTGCTCGATGGCAAGCCCGGTCGAGCTGGTGAGCTTCAGCGAGGGGATGGGCACAGCCTGCAGCAGGGGATGCCATTGGAAGCGCTGCGGCTCGAACCGGCCGGGTGGCATCAGCGATGCCGAGGCGAACCCCGCGCGGTAAAGCGCGAACAGCCCGGCACCCCAGGCCAGCTCGAAGGCGGCCAGCGCCAGGACGACGGCAGCCAGGCGCGGCCAGCGCACCAGCGCCAGGACGAGCACGAGCAGGATGAAGAGGTAGAGGAAGTACTCGCCACGCGGCCCGCGGAGCGGCAGCTCGCCGCTCAGCCGCATCCACAGCGCCGCAACAGCGGTAACCAGCGCCAGCAGGACAACAAGGCCTGCGAGGATCGCGCGCTCGAACCGACGGGGCTGGCCCAGACCCAGATGGTCGAGGAAGGATGTGGCGGAAGGGATTGGGGCTCCTAAACTCAGCGCGAGTCTATTTCAGAATGAGGGGAAGGAGAACGACATGGCCGATATCACGGAAGCGCCCCCGCCGGGTGTCGTGATCGTCGAGGACCGCAACCTCGGCCCGTTCGCCGAGGCGGTCCGGGTCGGCACCCATGTCCTGGCGGCCGACGAGCCGGTCTCCAGCGGCGGCACCAACTCGGGTCCCAGCCCCTACGACTATTTGCTGGCCGGGCTCGGCGCGTGCACGGCCATGACCTTGCGCATGTACGCGCGGCAGAAGAACTGGCCCTTGCAGAAGGTCCGCGTCTGGCTGAAGCACGACAAGATCCACGCCGCCGACTGCGCCGACTGCGAGACCAAGGAAGGCAAGATCGACCACATCGACCGGCAGATCGTGCTGGAGGGCCCGCTCAGCCCCGAGCAGCGCGAACGGCTGCTGCAGATCGCCGACAAGTGCCCTGTCCATCGCACGCTGACCTCGGAGATCAAGATCAGGACGCGGCTGGGCTAGCCACGGTCGTATTTCGAATTTTCGCACAACCGAGCTATTATGCCGTTGGTATGAAGCAAAAGGTTGGACTGCTGTGAGTGCTTCTCCGCCGATCGGTCCCTACGATGCTCCGGGGGCACCCAAAGTCGTCGACCTGAAGCCTTGGGATCCTCGTGGACCGGAGGCGGCAAACAGCGTCATGCGAATGCTTCGAGCCGCCTTGCCCGGCATTGAAATCGAGCATGTCGGAAGCACGGCGGTACCCGGCTGCGGCGGCAAGGGCATCCTCGACCTGATGCTGTTGATCCCAGCCGGGCGCTTGAGCGAGGTGTGCGCGGTCGTTGATGGCATGGGCTTTCAGCACCAGTCAGGAGGAAAAAGACATCCCGACGGCAGACCGATGCGAGAAGGCAGCTTCCCGTTCGATGGTACGGTCTTTCGGATTCATGCCCACCTGATTCCCGAGGGCAGCACCGAGGTGGACAGGCTGCGAAAGTTCCGCGACCGACTTGCCGCAAGTCCTGAACTGGTCGCGCAGTATGTCGACCAAAAACGTCGTCTCATCGACGCTCACGTTTCGGATCGCTCGACATACACTCAAGGCAAGACGGCCTTTATCCAGTCGGTTCTCACGTCGGAAGGATAATCTGTTGAAGCTCGGCATCGTCTCCGACCTGCATTGCAACATCGATGGCCTCGAAAGGGCCCTGGAGATCATGGGCGCGATCGATGCGCTGGTCTGTCTCGGCGACAGCATCTACGAGTATCGCTTCTCCAACGCCGTCGTCGGCCGGCTGCGCGAGCGCGACGCGCTCACCATCCTGGGCAACCACGAGGAAGTCTTCCTGGGCGCGGCCGGCGTGCGGGCGCGGTCCCGGGCGGAGATCGATCAGGCATCGCTCGACTGGCTCGCCGAGCGGCCGCATCGGCAAGAGCTGCGCATCGGCGGCAGGCGCATCCTGATGGCGCACTCGACGCCGTGGGAGCCGCGCGGCAGCTATGTGCTGCCCACCAGTTCCGAGCTGCAACGCTTCGGCGAGGCCGATGCCGACATCGTGCTTTACGGCCACACGCACCGGCAGGTCGTCCGTCGCATCGGCCGCGTGCTGGTGGTCAATCCCGGCTCGGCCGGCGAAGCCCGCGACCCGCGCAACGGCGGGCAGTTGAGCTGCGCCGTGCTGGACACGGTGTCGGAGGAGGTCGTGGTGCAGGATTTCCCGGCGGTGCTCGCGGGTCGCTGAGAATCCACCGCTTCTTCAGAGAAAATCAAGGAAATCCGCAGCAGGGCTACAAGTCCGGCGTGCGCACCGCCGCTAACCATTGCGCCCAATTGCGCCCGCGCGCTCGCGCCTCAAGCGAAGGAAATCCCATGACCAAGAAGTTCGTTGCCCTCGCCGCCGTCACGACAGTGTTGCTCGCAGTCTCGAGCGTAGCCCACGCCGGCAAGGACCTCGACGCCATCAAGGCGCGCGGGGAACTCATGTGCGGGGTCAACACCGGCGTCGCAGGTTTCTCGGCGCCCGACAGCCAGGGCAAATGGACCGGCCTCGACGTCGATGTCTGTCGCGCCGTCGCCGCCGCCCTCTTCGGTGATGCGGAGAAGGTGAAATACGTGCCGCTGAGCGCCCAGCAGCGATTCACCGCGCTGCAGTCGGGCGAAATCGATCTCCTGTCGCGCCAGACCACCTGGACCCTGACCCGCGACACCGCCCTCGGCCTCGATTTCGCCGGGGTAAACTACTACGACGGCCAGGGTTTCATGGTGCCCAAGAAGCTCGGCGTGAAGAGCGCCAAGGAGCTGAACGGCGCCACGGTCTGCGTCGCGCCAGGCAGCACCACCGAGCTCAACCTCGCCGACTATTTCCGTGCCAACAAGATGACCTTCAAGCCGGTGGTCATCGAGAAGGTCGAGGAGAACCGCGCGGCCTTCTTCGCCGGCCGCTGCGACGTCTACACGACCGACGCTTCAGGTCTCTACTCGACCCGCGCCGTCAACGTGCCGCCACCAGCCACAGCGGACGACTACGTCGTCCTGCCGGAGATCATCTCCAAGGAGCCGCTGGGTCCGGTGGTGCGCCATGGCGATAACCAGTTCGCCGACATCGTGCGCTGGGCGCTCTTTGCCATGCTCGAAGCCGAGGAATACGACATCAACTCCAAGAACGTCGACGAGATGCTGAAAAGCGAGAACCCCTCGATCAAGCGCATCCTCGGCGTCACGGCCGGCATGGGCAAGGCACTCGGAGTCGACGAGAAGTGGGTCTACACCATCGTCAAACAGGTCGGGAACTACGGCGAGAGCTTCGAGCGCAACGCCGGCATGGGCAGCCCGCTCAAGATCGACCGCGGCCTCAACAAGCTCTGGAGCAAGGGCGGCCTCCAGTACGCGCCGCCGATTCGCTGAGCGCGTCCAGTAGCGTGCAGAAAGCCGCGGACACTGCCTGCACCGCCGTCAACGATGCAGGGAGGTTTCCGAGGTTCCCGAGGTTTTCGCCGCACCTTGTTAGTGGTCTGGAGAATCCGACCCCCCTATGGATTGGGCCATCGTCGAATTTCGCAATTATCGCAAATAACGCTACCAGTTTTCGGCCAGAAGACGCGGGCCGGCGCGGCGATCCCGGCCACGCAGCCGGAGGGCTCGCGCGGTACCTGCCGCGCGCGATGGTTATTGGATGAACGATGCATAGAACGGACGCCTGAGTCTGGCGGCGGCCACATAATAACGGACGTGATTTCATAAGTCAATGACTAAAGTATGTACCGGCAATTCGCGTGCGTGGGTCGCGCCGGGATGGTGCGGCGACGGCAATGCTGTCACCTGCTCACAATCATTGCGACGAGCTACTGGACGACGATGCGGAACGGCAGATTGCCGTCGCGTTCGAGCTGGGCGACGAGTTGCTGCTCCCACGCGAGGTACTGCTTCATCTCGTCCTGGTTGCCGGTTCGACGCCCGGCCACCCAGACCAGGTGATCGATGATCTCCGCGTTCGAGGGCGAGTCAGGGCTCTTCTCGGTCGGCAGCCCGGCCTCCACCCACGCATCCGTACCGCCCTCGAGCACGGCGATGCGGGCGTCGGTCAGCTCAGCAAGATCGAGCGAAGCCAGCTTGGCCCGCACCGCGTCCGGCGAGGTGACAACGATGCGCCCGGCCTTGCCGAGCTTCGACACGGCCTTGGCGAGCTGCGGCCGGCATCCCCAGACCGCGCCGGGAATGTGCGCCTGGCGATAGGCGAGGCCCGGTCCGGCATCGAGCACGACGGCATCACCGGCATCAATGAGAGCCTTAAGCTCCTTCGGGGTAACCTGCGATGTCGCGATGGACTCGAGCCCGAGCACCGGCTGCATCATGGGACCGCGCTCGACCGGCCCGGAGCCGACGCCGCCGTCGAGCACGTAGACATCCCAGCCCATCTGGGCGAGCCAGTGGCCGGTGACGCTGGCGCGCACGCCGGTGTCGTCGGTCAGCACCACCCGGGCGCCGCGCACCCCCATCCACTCGTCGGTGGTCTGCACCAGCTGTCCGCCGGCAATCGACAGCGCGCCCGGCACATGGCCGTCGGGATACTCGCGCTCGTCGCGCACGTCGAACAGGAAGGTCGTCCGGCCGGCGTCCTTGCGCCAGGCGTCCAGGGTCTTGCGATCGACCGACTTCACGCCGTAGCGGCTGTTCATGGCCGTGGCCCATTGTTGAGCCTGCGCCTGTCCGCCGGCAGAGACCGGTCCGTAGCTCAGGGTGCTGCCGAACTGCGGTGTGAAGCCCGCCAGGGTCCAGCCCATCGTGCCGTTGCGGAAGGCGACGACCTTGTTCGGTATGCCGGCATTGCGAAGGGTCTGCGCCCCGATGATGCTGCGCGTGCGGCCCGCGCAGTTCACGACCACGGTGGTGTCGGCGTTCGGCGCGAGATCGTGCACCCGATAAACGAGCTCGGCGTTGGGAACGCTGATGCCGCCCGGCAGGCATTGCCGGTGGTGTTCCGCGGGCGTGCGGCCATCCAGCACGACCAGCTTGTCGCCGCGATCCTGCATCGACTTCAGCTCTTCGGCCGAGATCGACGGCGTGTGGCAGGCATGCTCGACCAGCTCGCCGAACGACTTGCTGACCACGTTGTGTCCCATGAACAGCTCGTATCCGGCGGACTTCCAGGCCTCGACGCCGCCGCTCAGCACGGCGATGTCGGAATAGCCGAGCGCGGCAAGACGTTTGGCCGCCCGTTCCGAGACGCCGTCGCCGCCATCCATCAGCACGATGGGCGTCGATCGGCGCGGCACCAGCCGGCCGACCATCGCCTCGAGGGTGGAATAGTGCAGGCCGACGGACAGCAGGGGATGGGCCATGCCGCGTTGACCATCCTCGCGCACATCGAGGAAGGCGAGCTCATGGCCGTTGCCGTCGATGACGTCGCGCAGCCGTTGCCTTAGGTCCTGGGGCGCGATGGTCCTGTTGGTCATTGCTTGGAGCTTCCTGGCGGACAAGAGAGCGAAGGTACAACAGCTTGTTGCTCTTTGTCGTGGCGATCCTACGGACAGCGTCGTCTCACGAGTGCCGGGGCGGCAGGCGCGAACGCGTCCAGGCAGCGAGGCGGCCAGGCCACCGTATCGCTTCCTTTCGGCCCGAGGGTCGCAGGCCAAACCAGGGGCGAAGCCATTCGATGCGGCGGACGAGTTCGAACGTCGCAGCACACCCGACGACGCACAGGGCGACGAGGACGAATGCTTCCAACGCAAGCGGCAGCGCCAGCCGGGTGAGCCCATGAGCGGCAAGCACAATGACCAGCTGGTGAACGATGTAGTACGGGAAAATCGCTTCCGTGAGATATCGACGCACGGCGCCGTCGCGCTCCCGGAGATGACGGCTTGCGAATCCCACCGCCGCAACCACCCAGCTCCATTGATCGAAGCCGTAGTCGAATGCCATCACGACCTTCAACTCGATCGGGATAAACGTGGCATCGCGATAGTCCCATGTGTACGTCGATCGCAAGATGTACGTCGCGATTCCGACGCCCAACGCGAGCCAGCGCAAGGACTCGAACGTCCGCATGACCGCATTGTCTCGAAGGAACATGAAACCAAACAGGAAGGCCGAAAAGAAGACCGCGTGCAGGTACCAATCCCCGACGAGGTCGTGCGTTTCCGGAAAGAAGTGTGCGAGCGCGATGCGCATCATCGCCAGGCACAAGGACGGCACCACAAGAAGCCTCCACCCACCCAGAATGCCATGGAAGGACGGGGCCGACGTCAGGCGGCCCACTTTTGCCAAGCCGACCGCAAGCAGCGTCGTGTAGATCCACAGGTAGGCGACGAACCACAGATGTTCCCAGTTCGGCATTTGGAGACATCGTCCGCCATCGCAAAGCCGGCGGCTCAGATCGAAGTAGTGCGGCACAAACTGCCAGAAGTCGCCGTGAAACCCGAAGCGCTCGATGGCTTTGACGTACAGCTGGGGCGGCGATATCGCCTCCACCGCGAACAGAAGAGGCGGCAAAAGAAAGACGCTGCGAGCGACGAAGAGCTCTCGTGGCGTCATGCGGCGGCACATGAAGGACGTGGCAGCGCCCGAGATCATGAACAGCAGAAGCAGGCGCCACGGCGCGCTCCACTCCAGCACCACCGTGAGCCAGGGAACGATGCGCGGACTCTTCACCTCCCAATCGGCCGGCGCATAGACCATGGCGACGTGGAAGAAGATCAGGATCGCGAACGCGACTATTCTCAGCCAGTCCAGATCGGTGCGGCGCTCAGACATCGGCCAACTCGAACCCACGACAATTGCCAAAGCCCATTGGCCGCTTGGCCGCGTGACGCCGCCAGTGGCGAAGCGGTGGCAATGGCGGTTCCCGATGGAAGAATCGCGCCCGAAGAGGACATAGAGGACTAGCGCTGCTTACGGCGAATCTCGGTCGGCGGCCTGCCGTAGATTTCGGTAAAGACGGCGTTGAACCGTCGCAGGCTCCCGAAGCCCGCCTGCATCGCGATCTCTGTCATCGGCAAGTTGGTCTCGTCGAGCAGGCGTTTCGCTCGTTCCACACGTGGCGTCCGTGCCACTTTGGACGGACTGGCCTGGAGATGACGTGCGAACAATCGCGTCAGCTGCCTTGACCCTACGCCGAGGCGCTGGGCCAGGCGCTCCACAGTGGCTCCCTCCTGATCGAGTGCTCCCTCCTCGGCAATAAGCCGCAGCGCCCGTTCGACCGTCACCCGGCTGCCGACCCAGGCGCTGGAAAAGAGAGCGGTTTCCGGCCGGCAGCGCAGGCATGGGCGGAAGCCGGCCAACTCCGCGGCAGCGGCCGATGGGAAGAACGAAGCGTTAGCGGAACGGGCCGGGCGCACCGGACAGACCGGACGATAGTAGATGCCCGTAGTGTGGACGCAGCGTGACTCTGCTTGCTGCCGGCGGTCTCATCGGACTCGCAACGCCACTAGGCACGCCCTTTCGCAACGCTACGGAAATCAAGATGAACGGCAGCGATTGCGTCACCGTGCTGGGCGCGCGCTGGCTGTCGCCGGCGTCGGATCCGAGAATACTTGCGCACGTCGAGTGCTGGCCGGCGGTGCATCATGCCCACCTCGCGACCAGCCGGGGTGTGGCGCTCGAAGAGTGGTGGGGTGCCGGAACAGCCCCCGTTCTGGTGATCCAGGGGCTCGATGACGAAGCGGCGCCGCCCGGCAACGGCCACGCGCTCCGCGCTCCGCGAGCAATTCGGCGATCGCGTCCGGGTTATCGACCTGCCTCGCGCGGGACACTTTCTCCTGTTGGAGCAGCCCGAAGCCGTTAGCCGCGCCCTTGCCGAGTTTGTCGGCGCAAAAAGAGGGCCGTCTCGATGACCGATATCATCCTTCATCACCACGAGATCTCTCCATATTCCGAGAAGGTTCGGCTCGGCCTCGGCCTCAAAAGCCTGGCGTGGGCATCGGCCGAGATTCCGATGATCATGCCGAAACCCGACCTGACAGCGCCGACCGGTGGTTATCGCAAGACGCCCGTGTTGCAGATCGGCGCAGACATCTATTGCGATAGCCAGTTGATCATGCGCGAACTCGAGCGAGACTGCTGAGTTGGACCGAGCGCATTGCCGCAATCGGCCACGGCAGGTGGAGCGCGACCGATGCAGACAAAGGCGAGGAGTGGAGTAAGGTCTACCTCTTGTAGGCCCGCCAGTGACACTTGGCGCCCATCATAAGGGACGGCGCCGCGCTCCCGCTCATGGTGATCTGGGAGTCTACCGTCCCGTCCCACACAGTCTGGGCGATGAGCACCTGCGCCTCCATGTGGACCCGGTTGCCGGATACCCAGCCCGATGTCTCTCGGTTGCTGGTCACCTTGTATTGGTCGGGTCCAATCGCCGTGAGAACCAAATTGTAACTGGAATCGAGCGGGCAGTCGGACGAATAGATCCATGTGCCGGCGAGCGAAACAGCTTTCGGCGGCGGTTCCGATGGCAGCGGTGGTGGCGGCTGTGACTGCGGCGCTTGTTCTGACGGACACATGCGGGTCCGGCGGTCTTGAAGATCTCGCAACATTTCCTGGGTCGGCGCGGCCGTAGAATACTCCGCTTTGGCGTAACGGTTGTACGACGCTACGGCCCGTTGTGAGGCCGGCCCCCAGATGCCATCGGGCGGCCCGGGATCGCATCCGAGGCGCCCCAGCTCCAGCTGGAGCATCCTGGCAAGATCGTCTGTCACTAAGGGCTGGGCTTGCGGCGCCGCGGGAGTGGACGGCGCAGCTGGCACTGCGCTTCCGACTTGGCCTCCGGTCTGCTTCTGTTCGTCACGCCGGATCAGCTCATCGAAATCGGTGATCCCGCGCTCCGTGCCGCCTTGGGCAAATGCCGTCGAGACTCCCAGCAGGAGCGAGCAAATAATGCTGAGCCCGAGGCCAAAGCGCGCGGCCATTGGTGGCATCCCCCCAGCGCGCGAGACGGGTTTCAGCGTCGACATTTCTCCTTATCGGGCGACCGGCCTACGACGCCATTGATGCAGGTCAAAACGGCGCACGCCTTTCCGCGCTAGGGATTTACGAGCCTGTGCAAGGAGAAGCTGGTGATCTTTCCTATGGGCTTGGCCGGAGGAGCCGCTGCTTGCTGTCCCATGCTTCTAGGCGCAGCACTGGCGGCTGTGACCATGGCAGGCATCGCCAGCGCGCAAACCGATCCTGCACGTGACCTGTGCCTCACCGACCCGGCGCCCTTCGATCACGGGCCTTCTCCGCAAGCAAGAATCGACGCCTGCACGACTTGGATGGACGCCGGCAACCTCAGTCAACATGATCGGGAAGCCGCGTTGGTGGCTCGAGGTGTGGCCTTTCGCGAAGCCGGCAAGCTCGACCGCGCCCTGGCCGATCACACGGAGGCAATCCGAATGGATGCAGCCTCAGGTCTGGCTTTCACACAGCGCGGCATCGACTACGCCCGACAGAGAGACTACGCACGCGCTATTGCCGACTTCACAGAGGCAATACGGCTTGATCCGAAGAATGTAGACGCGTACCTCTATCGCGCCGATGCAAACCTCGGCAAGGACGACCCGAAGCGTGCGATTGCCGATTACACCGAGGTGCTTCGGCTCGCTCCCGCTCACGCTTCGGCTTACACGGGCCGGGGTTTGGCCTACGTCCTGCAGGGCGATCCCGACCATGGCATCGCCGACTTGGACGAAGCCGTCAGGCTCGATCCCCACAGCGCATTCGCCCGCAAGGTGCGGGGGCAGGCCTATCGGAAGAAGGGCGACGATGAGCGCGCGATCGACGATCTCGGCCAGGCGATCCGGCTCGATGCCAACGATGCCGTCGCGCTTGCCGGTCGTGGTGGCGCCTATCAGCGGCGGGGCAACTACAGTCGCGCGATCGCCGACTACACCTCTGCGATCCAGATCGATCCCGGGAGGGCAAATGTATTCAATATGCGGGGTGTCGCGTACGCCAGCAAAGGCGACTACGACCGCGCCATTGCCGACTACACCGAGGCGCTTCGGCTCGATCCGAAACTCACGGCCGCAAGCGACAACCGGAACCAGGCGTACCGCGCCAAGGCAGCGGCGGCTTCAGCGGCACAACAAGCGGCCCCATTCGATCGGAAACTGAGCGTCTATGGGTTGAACATGGCGACTGACGGAAAAGCGGCGGATCCGCTGATTGTCCGCGCCGCGGAGTACGGGGCCACCGGTGAATATGATCGCGCCATCGCGGAGTTGGATCGGGCGCTGCAAGCGACGCCGCAATCCGCTGCCGCCTACAATATGCGCGGCCAAACCTACGGCATGAAGGGCGACTACGATCACGCCGTAGCGGACTTCGATCAGGCGATCAAATTGATGCCGGGCTACGCCGCCGCTTTCTACAACCGCGGCCGGACTCTCGCGGCGAAGGGCGACCGTGATCGGGCCGTCCAGGACTTCAGTCAGGCGATCACCCTCGATTCCAAGTATGTGCTGGCTTACGCCAAGCGCGGCCATGCGTACTACTCCAAGAAGGACTACGCTCGGGCGCTCGCCGATTACACCGAGGCGATCCGCCTCAGTCCGAACTATGCCGAGGCCTACAACGGCAGGGCCATGGTCTACGCAGCGCAGGGAGACTATGCGCGCGCGCTCGCCGACTGTTCGAAGGCTATCAGCCTGCAGCCGGATTCGGCAGACTTCTACCGATCGCGGGCCATTCTCAGCGAGGCACAGGGGCAACACGCGCTCGCGACCGCGGACCTGAACGAGGCCATCGACCTCGATCCGGACCGGGCCGAGCTCTACCTTATGCGCGCAAACGCCTGGATCGGGACCGGCCACCGTGACCGCGCCCAAGAGGATCTCGACAGGGCGATCGCGCTCGATCCCGGCAATGCCGAAAAGGCTGCAGCCATGGCCTGGGGCCTGAAAGGCCAGATTGATTATCTCAAGGGAGATCTGGCGATTGCGACGCAAGATTACGACGAAGCGATTCGGCTCGCCGCCGGCTGGGCGCCATTCTACGTTGCGCGTGGCGTGACCTGGGACGCCAGGGGCGACCGGGACAGCGCGATACGCGATTACACGCAGGCGACGATCCTCCAGCCGGAGCTGCAATCGGCCCATTTCCTTCGCGGGGTAGCGTTTTTCTCTCAGGGTCACTTCACCCTTGCCGCCGAGGATTTTGCTGCAGCGAATCGGGGCGCGAGCGACCTCCACAATGAGATCTGGCACTACATCGCCAAGCAGCGCGCGGGTCTCGGCGGCAGCAAAGAGGAACTCGCGCACGCGGCGGCGCTGTACAAGCCAGACGCATGGCCGATGCCGATACTCCAGATGTTCAGGGGCCAGCGCAATCCGGACGCCGTTCTGGCCGGATCGGCCGATTCGCAACAACGCTGCGAAGCGGTATTCTACGGCGGTGAGTGGCAACTCCTGCAAGGGAATCGCGCAGCAGCGGCGCGAGCGTTCGACGCCGCCGCCAGGGACTGCCGGTCGACGTCGGTCGAGTCTTGGGCGGCCCTCGCGGAACTGAAGCAGATGGGCATCCGGAAATGACCGCCGCCATGACAATCAATTCAACGTTGGCCCGATTGTCGGTGGCCCGATTGTCGATGTCAGTTCGTTCCCTTACGGGGCTGCTGGCCGCTTGCTTGCTCTTGGTCTTGCCCGAGACGGCCCGGGCCCAGTTCGGTTGGTGGTGCGGAGCCGGCGACACGATCTGCACCAATTCGATTTTCGGCCCTTGGTGCGAACCGGTCACCACGCCGGCTGCAAGAGCGATATGTCCTCTGCCACAGCAGAGGGAACGAATCGCACCGCCGCCGGACCAGGATCAAGGCATGCCTGCGCAGCCAGAAAGGCAAGCCGCCCCGCCGCCGCGGGACAGGCAAGCCGCACCTCCGCAGCGCCAAGCCGCACCTCCGCAGCGGCCGCCGCAACTCATCAACCCGACAACACAGCACCAGATCCAGCCGCTCCCCTGCCCACGCGGTTTCGCGCAGATCGGAGAGACGTTCTACGGCGGCACCAAGTGCGCGCCAGCCTCGCGGAGGTCCGTGGTTGCGGGCGGACAACCGCCGCAGCCCAGGCCGGGCTCAGGCGGTTCGCCGCCGTTGGGGAACGACGGCGTGCCGCAGGTCGTGCTGCCAGCGGAGCGGTTCGGAGCGGACCGGTTCGGGATGGGCGCTGCCGACATCGAGAGTGCGAAGGCCAACGTGGAGCGCGCGAAAGCCAACCTGCAGGCCATTGGCGCCTGGCTTGAACAAGCTTCGGAAACTCATGAACTCATCATGATCGTGAAGGGAGTGCTGCCTCCCCTGCAAACGCAGTTGGAAAATCTCGGCATCACGGGCGCGAGCGGCACACTGCCATATCAAGAGGACCTGGGCGGATCCGCGCCCCCGACACCGACGATGCCCGCACTTCCTGCCACCCCGCCATTGCCGACGCCCGCCGCCACGCCACCAACGGCTCCTCAGGTCGCGATGCCTCAGGTCAATGCGCCGCAAGTCAACTCGCCGCCAGTCAACACGCCGCCAGTCAACACGCCGGCCCCGCCGGCCAACATCCAACCTCCGGAGATCACGCGCCCAGGTGCAACGGCTCCGCCAAGTGGCGTGTCTGACGATGTGGATCGGTCCACGACCAGCGGGCTGCCGGGCACCAACCCGCCTGCACCCACGGTCACGACACCCCCGTCGCCGAAAGCTGCGACGCCTCCAGTCACGCCAGCGCCTCATGTCACGACGCTTCGCGGCGCGCCTCCTCAGACGCCTCCGGTCACAACGCCTCAGGCCAACACGCCGCAAGTGAACACGCCCCAACTCAACGCGCCGCAAGTCAACTCGCCGCCCAACATTCGGCCGCCCAACGTCCAGCACGGCACCACCACGCCCCCGATCCCGCCGGCCCCGCAGCAGATAGCGACGGCCAACCAGCCCACGGCGGCGCAGGCCGGCGGTTCGGGCACCAACGGTCCGGCTGCTCCTGTTACGGCAGTAGCGCCAAGTTCCGATGGGGACTCGATCCCGTCACTGCTCGAAGTACCCGTCGACGCTATCGAGCCCGGTCGATCCCAGCTGCAGGGTGAGCACCGTGTCCTGCAGAAGTCGTATTCGATGCTTCAGCAGGAGGGGCAGGCCTTCAATGCGCAATGCGCTGCAGTGCTCAAAAGGTCATCCACCGATGCCGAATGCTGGCGCCGATACAAGGAACTCAATGACGAGAGAGTGGCTTACTCGTCTTACGTCAACGACTTCAATGCGCGCGTCCGCGCAATGCCGCGTTCGCACAAGCCAGTGCTCATGACGCCTGAGGAGGCGGAGCCGTACGTTGGCATGCTTGGAAAGCACATCGCGAAGCTCGCGGCCTTCTGCAATAGAAACCAATACCTGATCGTTTTTCGCGCCAGCAATCCGGCTAGCATGAAATTCTACGAAGACGACAAATACGTCGCCAAACCCTCCACACCACCAAACACCAAGTCCCCGGCAGACAAGGAAATTGCGGAGATTGCGAAGCTGCACACCCAGCCGCAAGGCAAGCAATACTGGGATTGGTCGTCGACAAGACGGGTACACCGGTGTCGTTGGATGGCAAGTTGATCCATGCCGACTACGACTTGCAGGGAGTCTACCGTCGGCGAGACGACGGAGCGTTTGCGAAGGTCGAGATGGGGGATGCCGCCGACCATCCCAAAGGCGCGACTTTCCTCGACTTGATCAACGCCGAGCTCTTCCCCGGGCACTCCATGGTTATGCACGGTGACAACGACACCTACGTCAAGGTCACCCGAGAAGGAGAACTAGAAAGAGGTCGACTGCCTGAGCCGGATGAAAGGTTCCTGATCTGCGAGCCGGATGGCAAGATCAGCGTCGCCGAAGGGGTGAAGAGCCTCAACGACTACTACGACGGTCACCGGATTTATTGGCCATATGCCAAGGTGAAGCCAAATCCGCAATAACGGACGAAAGCCTATAGCTTGCCGCGCCGCATAGCGCGGCAACGGCGATCCCCAGGGCGATGCGCCGTTGCGTCTGCAAAAGGTCCGTCAGCGGATGACGGTGGCCTTGATCGCCGAGCCGGGTGGGTTGACCACTGACCATTGATCAAGATCAATGCCTTAATTGTTGGGAGAGCCCCGAATCGCGCCGGTCACCAGTCAAGAGTGAACTACCGTGGCGGGCTCCGATTGCATGGTCGATACGAGGGACTTCGTGCTATCGCCGTGCCCCGATCCGGCTTGGATGCTCACCGAAGATGGCCTCAATGCCGCACGGGAGCACGAGGTCGAATCACTCTTCGCCATCGGCAATGGATATCTTGGAATGAGAGCTTCGATTGCCGAGGGGAGGGGCCTTTCCCGTCCCTCGGCTTTCGTCGCCGGCATCTACGTTGCGAACGAGGCTACCGGCCCGAAGCTGGCGGTTCTGCCAAACTGGTTGCACGCCGAGCTGACGGTTGAGGATCAGCCCGTATCTCTCAAATCGGGCACTGTCCTCGAACATCGTTGGCGGCTCGACCTTCGACAGGCCGCTCTCTGGCGGGAATGGCGTCACCAGGACCCGACCGGCCGCATCACACGACTGACATGCGTCCAGCTTGCTTCCCTCGCCGATCGACATGTCCTGCTGCAGTCGCTGGCGATTACGCCCGAGAACTACGCCGGACGAATCGACTGCAGGACACGGATTGCACCGTCTGATGGCGAACAGCTGTCTTCCGAGCCGAGCGCAACGCTCCTGCATGCATTTGGAAAGACTGTTGCGATTGCTGCGGTTTCCCATGTGCGCAATCCCGCTGCATCGTCGCGGCCGAGCGCCGAGACCAGGATGGAGCACAGGGAGGAACAGTGGTCGTGGAAGGTAGCTCTCGGGGAAACAATACGACTCGAGCGCATGTTCGCCGTCTTTACCTCGCGCGACGTCGCGGGCCCGGCGGAGGCGGCGCGCAGTCATCTCACCTCGGTGTGCAACCGTGGCTTTGCAACGGCCGTGGCAGATCATGTCGATGCCTGGCGCCGCCGGTGGGAAGCCGCCGACGTGCGGATCACGGGCGATGAGGACGCACAACGTGCGCTCCGCTTTGCAATCTACCATCTCGTCTCAGCTGCCAATCCCGCCGACGACCATGTTTCCATCGGCGCGCGCGGCCTCACTGGGGAAGCGTATAGCGGGCACGTCTTCTGGGAGACCGAGATCTATATGCTGCCCTTCTACGTCTTCACCGACCCGGCAGCGGCGCGTGCGCTCCTGATGTATCGCTACCACACTCTCGATGCAGCTCGCCGCAAGGCCAAAGCGCATGCCTGCGAGGGCGCCCTTTATGCATGGGAGTCGGCCGACACCGGTGATGAAGCCACGCCACCGACAGTGATCGGGTCGGACGGCCGAGCGGTCGACGTTCTCACCGGTCAGCAAGAGCTCCACATCAGCGCCGACGTCGCCTATGCCGTCTGGTACTATTGGCGCGCCACGGGCGATGAAACGTTCATGGCGACCGTTGGGGCCGAAATCCTTGTGGAGACAGCACGCTTCTGGGCGAGCCGAGCGAGCGTAGAACCTGATGGCAGCGCCCATATCCGCCAGGTGATCGGCCCCGACGAATATCACGAGACCGTCGACGACGATGCCTACACGAACGTCATGGCTGTCTTCAACCTCGAGCGTGCTTCGGATGCGGTAGCCATGCTGAAGCGCGAACGGGCGGCCGACTGGACAACGCTATCCCGCCGACTCGATATCACCGATCTTGAATGTCAGCGCTGGCGCACACTGGCGAGTTCGATCGTGACCGGCCCTGACCCGGGAACGAAGCTTTTTGAGCAGTTTGCAGGCTACTTCGGCCTCGAGGACCGGATGAACGGTTCCCAGCTCATCAAGCAGGCAGATGTGGTGGTCTTGAGCGCCTTGTTCTGGGAAAGGTGGCCAGTCGCTGTGCACGCGGCCAACTTCCGCTATTACGCGCCGCGCACCGTGCATGGCAGCTCGCTCAGCCCCGGCGTACACGCGCTCGTCGCCGCGCGGCTGGGCGATCTCGCGCTTGCGCAAGCCTATTTCCGGCAGACCGCGGAGATCGATCTCGCAAACAACATGGGCAATGCCGCGGGCGGCGTGCACGTGGGGGCACTCGGCAGTCTTTGGCAGGCCACGATGTTTGGCATCGCTGGCATACGGCTGAAAGAAAACGACATTGTGCTCGATCCACATCTGCTGCCGGAGTGGCGTGAGCTGTCGATGCCGCTGCAATGGCGGGGCCGCCACCTTCGCTTGCACTTTCAAGCCGATCCAAAGCGCGTCGAGGTGGCCGTCGAGAATGGTGACGAGTTCACAATTTCAATGCTTGGTGGACCGGCGTCCCCTGCCCGAGCCGGCCAATGCCTTGCCCTGCAGGGTGACTCATTCGCCTGGGGCAAGTGGGAGCGGATCCACAGTGCCCAAAGTTGATGTAGATCGTCAGCACCCTTTCTTGAGGTTCGCCTCGATCTTGATCTGGGTCGAGTTCGATGGCCCCATCGACAGGGTGGCGCCGGTCGACGAGCTTGCTCACGAGATCCGCCGGCTGGTGCAAGCCAATGTCCGTGGCCATCGCCGCTCACTGGCGACGTCGCCCCCAGGACCTTGCAATCCCTGAGCTGGCATCGCGTCGTCAGTGCAGCAGCACACCCAGATGTCGGCGCAGGCGGCTGGCCGGCTCGTTCGTCAGATCCTTGGCCACCTCCTGGCGCAGTCGCCCCTGGACGCGCTTGGAAAGCAAGCCCCGCAGTTCGCCGAGGCTGCGGCGGGGTGCCACGAGAATGAGATCGTCGAAATCCCGACGCTGGCAGGCTTCGTCGAGCGCATCGGCGATAAGGGCCATGAAGCGATGCTTCTCGAGCTTGTGATAGTCGTGCGGCGGCTCGAAGGCATGGCGCATGCCGCTGCGCGAGGAGCTGAAGCTGCGGCCGGGCTTGTCGCTCTTGAGGTCGCGCGGTCGTTGCCGGCTTTGCGGCGCCACGAGGTCGCCAAGTGTCGGAACCAGCTTGGAGGTCTCCCCGTCCGGACGGAAAAACCGCGCACGGGCACCGTCGGCGACGACCACCCACGTCTTTGCAGGATGCTTGGCCATGGCTGCTACCTCACAAGGGAATCGGGAAAGAGGTTGAGCACTTCGTGCGGCAGGGTGCGCCTGACCTTGAGCAGCTCGCCACGGTCGAGGCAGCGTTCCATCACGGCAAAGCAGGCCCGCGCGGCCTCGGCGGGATTGACACGGCTGTCCTGCGGCAGGCAAGCGGCGACGTGGTCGACGAAGGCCTGGAGCTGGCGCTCTCGCGTGGGCGTTCCGGCCGGGTGCCAGCCCTCATAGTAGGCACCGCGCAGCAACATCGGCAGCTGGGCGCCGAGATGGACGGCGTTCTCCGGCCCGATGCGATCCCGCAGCGCGTGCAAGGCCGCGCGCAGGGCATTGAAGGCGATACGGCGATCGTCGATGCCGAGCTCGCCCATCATGATCTTCAGCCAATGATTGGTTTCCTGGACCGTCGTGTCGAAGGTGTCGAGACCGGTGGTGCTCATCGGCGCTCCTCTCGGGTTGATTTCAAGCTGCCGGCAGCGCGGTCCGACAGCCTTGACCTGCGTCAACCAGCGGCCATCCGCTCATCGTTGCGGTTGCAGATGATGTTTGCCGATGGGAACAACGTGGCTTGCCTGAGGCCCCTTCTCGGCCTCTCGCTGATGCAGGGAGAAGCGCACCTCGTCACCCACCAGCAGCTTCTCGAAGCCTCCATTGGCGACGGCATTGCGATGGAAATAGACTTCGGTGCCATCGCTGGTATCGATGAATCCGTAGTCGCGCTCGGCCATGAGGCTCGCGACCTTGCCATGGGCGGGCATGTCGTGGGTTTTCACGTCGCCACGCCGGCGACGCACATGGTCCTCGAGCTGACGGCGCACGGCGTCGAAGCAATCGCGCACCGCGACGTAGATGTCCTCGTGGGCATGGTGCCCGGGCGGATCGCGCTTCACCACGATCTCCTTGCCCGGCACCTTGAGGTCGACACGGATGTGAAAAAGATCGCCCTGGCGGCGCCGGTTCGGCGCCTCGATCACGACGCGGCAGCTCACGATTCGTTCGAAGAACTGCTCAAGCTCGCGGGCGCGCTCACGGATCTTCGCCTCGACGGCGGGCGAGGCATCGATGTTGCGGAAGGTAATCTGAAGCCACGACGGCATGAGCCCTCCTCTCCGAAACAGCCAGTTTGCAGCAATTGGATGATCGAGACTTGAGGCAGGTCAAAGCGCCGTCAGCCCTATCAGGCAAGAAGGGTCTTCGGCCTTGATCTGGGTCAACCCCGAGCGGGCCGTTGCAGTCGGACCGCCGCCTCACGCATCGATGCGAGACCAGCGAGCAATGATCGGGATGAAGGAGGACATCTTCGGTGACCCCTCAGACACCAGTCGAGGCATCCATTGATCTCGATCAATGTTAAGGGCGGCCGTTCATGGTTCGGTTCTGCCATTGCCAGCGTCGGGAGGGGACGATGTTTCAGAACATTCTCGTGGCGACCGACGGCTCACGACTGTCGGAAGCTGCTGTCGACAACGCCATCAGTCTCGCCCGCGATGCCGGAGCCAAGGTCACGGCGTTGACGGTGACTGAGCCCTTTCACGTCCTCACGGCCGATTCCAAGCAGCTGTCCGATACCAAGGAAGTCTATGAGAGGCACGTCAAGGCAGAGGCTGCGCGCTTCCTCGCAAGCGCAGAACGAAAGGCCAAGGCGTTGGGTGTCCCGTGCCGGGTCCTTCAGGTCGAGAGCGAGCATCCGTATCAGGCGATTATTGACGCCGCAAAACAATCCGGTTGCGACCTGATCTGCATGGCATCGCACGGGCGCCGCGGCGTCTCAGCCCTCGTCCTCGGCAGCGTCACGAACAAGGTGCTGACCCACAGCTCGATGCCCGTCCTCGTCTACCGCTGACGGGCCTGACCAGCGGCACATTGGCTGCCCCTCAGCCGAAGTCTCCCGATGATGCCCATGCAGCCTCGCGAAGGAGCAGACCATGCCGGCGCCCGTGTCACGCGATCAAGTCCGCTGGTTCTGCGACATCCGCTCGGACGACGTGGCGATCGTCGGCGGCAAGAATGCCTCGCTGGGGGAAATGTACTCTGCCCTGGCGGACCAGGGCGTGCGGGTCCCCAACGGCTTTGCCCTGACCGCCGAGGTCTACCGCTCGGCCCTGACCGACGCCGGTGCCTGGCCGCGGCTGGCGGCGCTGCTGCGCAATGCGGGCGCCGACGACATCAAGCAGCTCGCCAAGGTCGCCGCTGAAGCGAGGTCGATCGTCCACACAGCGACCGGCACCGCAGCGGTCCGGTCGCTGATCGCCGACAATTACCGCAAGCTCGAAGCCGAGTACGGCGCCAACGTCGCCGTCGCGGTCCGCAGCTCGGCCACGGCGGAGGATCTGCCGACGGCAAGCTTCGCCGGCCAGCATGAGAGTTTCCTGAACATCCAGGGGCTCGACGGGCTCACCGAGGCCTGCCGGCAGTGCTTTGCGTCGGTGTTCACCGATCGCGCCATCGTCTATCGCAACACCAACGGGTTCGATCACCTGAAGATCGCCCTTTCCGTGGGCATCATGAAGATGGTCCGGGCCGACGCTGCCTCCAGCGGCGTCATGTTCACGCTGGATACCGAAACCGGCTTTCGCGACGTCGTGTACGTGACGGGGGTATGGGGCCTGGGAGAGAGCATCGTCCAGGGCAAGGTCGATCCCGACGAGTTCCATGTCCACAAGCCGACGTACCGCGCCGGCCGTCGCTGTGTGCTGCGCCGCTCCCTGGGCGGCAAGCACCGCCAGCTGGTCCATGGCGATGGCGGCGCCGCCGGCTCGACGATCTATGTCGACACGCCGGCCGCCAAACGCGATCGGTTTTGCATCAGCGACGCGGAAATCCTGACCCTTGCCGGGTGCGCCATGCAGATCGAGGACCACTATTCGCGCCTGGCTGGCGAGCCGCGACCGATGGACATCGAATGGGCCAAGGACGGCCCCGATGGGGAGCTGTACATCGTCCAGGCGCGACCCGAGACCGTGGTGTCGCGCCGTGCGGCCGCCGTCATCGAGACCTACAAGGTCCGTGCAACCACTGCCCCCATCGTCGAGGGTCGAGCGGTCGGCGAGAAGGCGGCGAGCGGCGTGGTGCGCCTGGTATCCGGACCGGCCGACCTTGCGGCCTTCCAAGCCGGCGAGGTCCTGGTCGCCGCCACCACCAGCCCCGATTGGGAACCGGTGATGAAGAAGGCAGCGGCGATCGTCACCGATCGCGGCGGGCGGACCTGTCATGCCGCGATCGTGGCCCGCGAACACGGCATTCCCGCCATCGTCGGCGCCACAGGGGCGACCGCTGCGCTGAATGACGGCGCCGCGGTCACCGTCTCCTGCGCCGAGGGCGAGACCGGTCGAGTCTACGCCGGCATCATGCCCATCGAAATCTCGACGAGCGACCCCGCGACACTGGCGCGGCCGTCGACGCCGATCCTGGTCAACCTCGGCAATCCGGACATCGCCTTCAAGACAGCCATGCGCCCCAATGACGGGGTCGGCCTCGCCCGCATGGAATTCATCATCAACAACCAGATCGGCATTCATCCGATGGCGCTCGCCCATCCTGAACGAGTCACCGCCGCCGGTGACCGCGAGCAGATCGCGCGGCTGACGCGCCACCACGCCAAGCCCGCCGAGTTCTTCGTGGAACGCCTGGCGGAGGGTATCGGCACCATTGGCGCGGCCTTCCACCCCAAGCCGGTGATCGTCCGGCTGTCCGACTTCAAGACCAACGAATACGCCAAGTTGATCGGCGGCGCCGATTTCGAGCCCCGCGAGGAGAATCCGATGCTGGGCTTCCGCGGCGCCTCGCGCTACGCCCACCCGGCCTATGCCGAAGGCTTTGCCCTGGAGTGCGCCGCGCTTCGGCGGGTGCGGGAAGACATGGGCCTTACCAACGTGCGCATCATGATCCCGTTCTGCCGACGCGTCGAAGAGGCGGCGCGCGTGATCGAGGCGATGGCGACGCACGGCCTCAAACGCGGCGTCAACGGTCTCGAGATCTACATCATGTGCGAGATCCCCAACAACGTCATCCAGATCGATGCCTTCGCCAAGCTGTTCGACGGCTTTTCGATCGGCTCGAACGATCTCACTCAGCTGGTGCTGGGCGTCGACCGGGATTCCGAGCTTGTCGCTTTCGACTTCGACGAACGCGACCCGGGCGTCATGGAGATGCTGCGGCTTGCCGTGAACGGCGCCCATCGCAACAGCCGTCACATCGGCATCTGCGGTGAGGCGCCGGCCAACTATCCCAGCGTCGCGACGTTCCTGACGCAGCTCGGGATCGATTCCATCAGCGTCAATCCCGAGAGCGTCGCCAGGACAAGAGAGGTCGTCTACGGCGCGGAACAGACCGTTGCCTTGAGAAAGATCGTCTGATCGGTCAGGCGTCGCGACCGACCCCTAGAGCATGATGGGTCCAGCTGGAATCAGCTGGACCCATCATGCCTCCTGCAACGCGATATCCGGTGCGCGCGAATGGGATGAGATGGAACCGCATGCGGTTCTATCTCATCCCCTTCCGCTCTAGTGCGCCATCAGTACCGGTACGGTCATGGTGGCCAGCAGGGTCCGGCTCGCCCCGCCGAGAACGAGCTCCCGCAAGCGCGAGTGTCCGTAGAGTCCCATGACGATGAGCTGGCACCCGCGATCCATGGCGCGCGACAGGATGACGTTGCCGACATCGCCATCGGCAGCGACGTCCCGTTGCACCGTCACCTTAACGCCATGCCGGCTGAGCCAGGACGCGACGTCCGCGCCCGGCTCCGCTCCGTGTCCGGAGCCGGAGATCCTCGGCTCAACAACCAGCACCGTCACGGCGGATGCCGCCTGCAGAAACGGCAACGCTTCGGCTGCAGCGCGCGCAGCCTCGCGGCTGGCATTCCAGCACAGCATGACATCGCCACCGACCACCGCCGGCGCCCCGGCATACGGCACAACCAGCACGCCGCGTCCCGTGCCGAGTACCACGCTCTCGGGTAGGTCGGCTGGCGGCGGGAGCGGCGGCTCTGCTTGCGGATCGCTCTGACCGACCACGGTCAGATCGGCATATCTTGCGTGCAGGGTCACGAGTTGGTCGGCGTGGCCGGTCACCGAGCGCCATTCACTCGTCACCGATCTTCCCTTTGTTGCATCGGCGAACGCCTTGGATGCCGCAGCCTCGCTCGCCGCCAGAGCTTCATCGTGATCCTTGATGAAAAGATCCATGGCATAGGCGCCGGTGTCGTAGATCGGCGGCTCGAACGGCGGCCGGGCATGAAGGCCGACCAGGTGGGCCTGGTATCGCTCGGCCAGCTCTGCCGCCAGACGGAGCCGGGCCGGAGCCGCCTTGCCGGCATCGCAGTGAACGAGGATCGTCTTGTAGGTCACGGTCTGTCCTCCATTTTCACGTCAACCTCAATGCGACACGCGATCAATGGAGCTGGATCGCGCCGGCAACGAATCGGTCAACCAGGCTCGGGATGCCGCGCAGCTGTCGCGCGACGATGTCGCCGACCGACGCTTTCAAGTGATCCGCGGGGCTGCCATCGTGGGTCGCGACTGTCACGTTGGCGAGCGCAGGTTCGTCCACCGGGCTACCGATCCGGCTCACCAGATGGCATTCCGCGGCCGACACCTCGGCTATTCCGCAAACGATGGCCTCGGCGATATCGCGGGCAACGACATTGTAGATCATGCCGACATGGCTGACGGGATTCTTGCCGGCGGCAGCTTCGAGGCTCATGGGTCGATAGGGCGTTATCAGGCCATTGACGCGATTGCCGCGCCCGACCTCGCCGTCATCGCCCGCTTCGGCGGAGGTGCCCGTCACGGTGAGATAGAGGGAGGATATGTCGGCTGCATCGGCCGAGTTGACGTTGACGCTGCAGTCGTCAAAGCCGTGCTCTGCGGCAAGATCGAGCGCCAGGCGGCAGATCTTTGCCTTCTCGGCCTGGTACTCGTGAACCCCGGCGAGATAGCGGTCGATCATCGCACAGGCAATGGTGAGCGACACCGTCGCGCCCTGGCGAACAGCCATGACCTTGACGTCTTCCCCCCAGGCCGGATGATGGACGTGCCGCTGCCCGCCGTTCAGCATGGCCTCCAGCCGCAGCACCAGGAACTCGAGGGCGCTCAGGGGCGCGTATCCGACCCCGATGGACGTGTCGTTCGCCAATCGCTTGCCGCTCTGCCGTCCATAGAGGTTGGTGAGCGCCTGCGAGCCGGGACGCAGCGCATTGTGCAGCCGGACATGGCGCTCGGCGTCCAGGGCATGGAGGTTCTCGCTCAACCACGCACGCGATCCGTCGATGGCGATGTCATCGAGCGGTATGGCCTGGTTGCCGACGACGGCGACAGCGCGTCCACACAGATGGATGTCGATCGGTGCGAGGACGCGGCCACCACCGAAAGCGGGCGCCGCACTGCCTCCGCGAAGCAGTCCCTTGTCGACGTTGTGATGAAGGATTTCGCCGAACCGGTCGAGATAGTGCCGGCAAAGGTTGCGTGAGAGGTTTTCGGCGAGCGCATCGCAAATCGAATCGGGATGGCCGATGCCCTTGCGCTCGACGATCTCCACGAACTCATCGCGCTTTGGCCGGGTGGTGATGACGAGCTTCACCGATGGCTCTCCATGCGCGAGTGCTCACCATGCCGCTGATGCCCCTTGCCTGGCCAGGTCGATTCGTCAGGCCATCCCTCGACCCCGACCAGCGGCACGAACCGCACGGGCATGATGCTATCGACTCGATCCTTGCCAATTTCGGCGCGTACCATCCGGATCAAGGCCTGGCCGCACGATGCGTCTTCCACCGGCATGACGAGACGGCCGCCGGGCCTCAGCTGTGCGCGCAAAGAGGGCGGAATGCCCGGCCCCTCGGCTGTCACCACGATGGCGTCGTAGGGCGCAGCCGTCGGCCAGCCCAAGCTGCCATCGCCTTCGAGCACCTCCACGGTCTCGTAGCCGAGACGCCGCAGTGTGTCGCGCGCCCGTCGCGCCAGCGCCGGAATCCGCTCGATCGTATGAACGGCACCCGCAATGTGGGCGAGCACCGCAGCGGCATATCCCGACCCGGTGCCTATCTCCATAACGTTCTCGCCGCCGGTGAGGCCGAGTGCTTCGGTCATGGCGCCGACCATGTATGGCTGGGAGATGGTCTGGCCTTCGCCAATGGGGAGCGGCTGGTCCTCGTAGGCGACCGAGCGCAAATGCTCGGGAACGAAAGCTTCGCGTGGGACCCGGCGCATGGCATCAAGCACGCGGCTGTCCTTCACGCCTCGCGCAGCCAGCTGTTCGAGGATCATGTGCTCGCGCGGAGCGCTGTACGGATTGATGGACTTCATGCCGTCCTCCATCAGAGTGTGGCATGTCTAAGTCCAGAGCCGGTCTTGCGGATTGATCTCGGTCAAAGGGCGCGACGACGGAATGCCCTATCTGTGCCCGTGGATCACCATGATCCGCTACGGAGGATGCCATGACCGAAACCAAACCCCTTGCGACGACGCGGAGCTGGGCGCCGTTCGGCGGTGACTTCGACCAGGTCTTCAATCGGATGACGCGAGGCTGGCCCTTCAACTGGGGCGACGTTCTGCCCAGCCGGGAGCCGCAGGCGCTTCGAGCGTTCGAGCACGTGCCCAAGGTCGAGGTGAAGGAAAACGGGAAGTCGTACAACGTCTCCGTCGAGCTGCCCGGATCGGACGAAAAGGACGTGAAGGTGCAGGTCGATGACGATGTGCTGACCATCTCGGGCGAAAAGAAGGTCGAGCACTCGGACGACAAGACCCACTATTCGGAACGCAGCTATGGGTCCTTCACCCGCGCCTTCACCTTGCCGGCCGATGCCGATCGCAACGGCATCTCGGCCAAGTTCGCCAAGGGCGTGCTGACGCTGGAAATCGCCAAGACGGCGAACCCGCCGGCACAGGTCAAGGAGGTCGCCATCAAGGCCGCCTGACGTGCCGATGCCCGTGCCGCCTGGCCACCAGATGCCACGCGGCACGGGCACCAATCGTAGATGGCGGGCATCCAGATACGGGGACCAACCATGCCCTACCCGTCCAACGCGGAGTTGCCGCCTTCGGTTCGCCGGCACCTGCCGCGGAGAGCCCAGGATCTCTATCGCGAAGCCTTCAACCACGCCTGGGGCACCTACGCGGACAATCGCAGACGCGAGGAGATTGCTCATCGTGTCGCCTGGGCGGCCGTGAAGCGGCAGTACCACAAGGGCCCGGACGGCAACTGGGAGGGTAATGCGCCATGAGCTACAGAACCCTGATGACCGTGCCCACGCTCGGTCGCAGCAACGCGCCCTTGATGGAGGCGACGGCATCCCTGGCTCGGAGGCACGATGCCAGCATTCTGGGTCTCGCCGGTTGTCGCCCGATCCAATGCGTCTGCCGCGACTACGCCATCCCGGCGGGCGCATTCGAAGAGGACCGCAAGCAGATCGAACGTCAGGTCAAGAATGCCGAGCTGGAATTCCGAAACGCCATGGCGGGGCTGAACCGTGGCGTCGACTGGACAGCCCGTACGTGCCTGGAGCCGCTGGCAGCCCTTGTCGCCGAGCAAGCCGTTGCCGCCGATCTCATCGTCGTGCCGCTTGACGGAGGTCCGGACGCGGTCGACGAAACGCGCCAGGTTGACCTTTGCGACCTTGTCATGCGCGCAGGACGTCCGGTGCTGCTGGTGCCCGCAGCACAGCCATCAGGTGCGTTCGAGCGCGTCCTGGTCGCCTGGAAAGACACCCGCGAGGCCCGCCGGGCCATCGCCGATGCCCTGCCCATCCTGGCAAAGGCGACGGCATTGACGGTGGTCGCCATCGAGGACGGCGGGGACACCGCGGCGGCGCGCACCAGCGTCGCTCGAGTTCAGGCATGGCTGGGCCGCCACGGTATTGCGGCGCAAACCAAGGTCGTCCCGGCGACGCAGGCGAACGGCCCGCAACTCGCCGGCATCTCGCGCGAGACGCGTGCAGATCTGATCGTTGCGGGCGCTTTTGCCTACAGCCGTCAGGGCCGATGGATCCTGGGCGGCATCACCAGTGAACTGTTGGGCGGCACCCAATGCGCACTGCTGTCTCACTAGCGCCACCAGACCATGGGCCGATTTGACCCAGATCATTTGTGCCGCCGCCGCAAGTCCTAGGGTGCCCGGCGACCTAGATCGAGGAGACCGTGATGTCCTACAAGCACGTCATGTTCCGTTCCGCCGCACGGGAAAAGGTGCTGCGGGGCGCCGGTCAGCTCGCCGACGCCGTACGCGTCACACTCGGGCCCAAGTCGAAGTCGGTATTGATCCAAAGGAAGTGGGGTGCGCCGCTGGTCTGCAACGACGGCGTCACCATTGCCAAGGAGTTCCAGCTCAAGGATGCCGAGGAAAATCTCGGCGCGCAGATGCTGCGGCAGGCGGCAGAACGTACTGGCGACGTGGTCGGCGACGGCACGTCGGGCTCGACCGTCCTTGCCCATGCGATCTTCGCCGACGGCGTGCGCAACGTCGTGGCCGGAGCGAGCGCCATCGACCTGAAGCGCGGCCTGGAGCGCGCCGCGAAGGTGGCGACCGACACTTTGAAGGCGATGTCAAAGCCGGTCAGCACACGCAAGGAGAAGGCGCAGGTCGCGGCGATTTCGGCGCACAACGACAGCGCCATCGGCGAGATGGTCGCCGATGCCATGGAGAAGGTCGGCAATGACGGCGTGATCACGGTCGAGGAATCCAAGACCACGGAGACGGTGCTGGAGGTGGTCGAGGGGATGCAGTTCGATCGCGGCTTCATCTCCCCCTACTTCATCACCAATCCCGAACGCATGGAGGCCGTGCTCGAGGATGCCCGCTTGCTGCTCTGCGATCACAAGATCGCCGCGCTAAAGGATTTGATCCCGCTGCTCGAACAGGTCGCCAAGGCGGCGCGGCCCCTGCTGGTGATCGCCGAAGACGTCGAGGGCGAGGCGTTGGCGACGCTGATCGTCAACCAGTTGCGCGGCGTGCTGAAGAGCTGCGCCGTCAAGGCGCCGGGCTTTGGTGACCGGCGCAAGGCTATGCTGCAAGACATTGCGGTCCTCACGGGAGGGCAGGTCATATCGGAGGAGCTCGGCCTCAAGGTCGAGGGCGTCCAGACCGTCAACCTTGGAATCGCCAAGCGCGTCGTGGTCGACAAGGACACGACAACCATCATTGGCGGCGGCGGCGACAAGGCGGCCATTGATGGCCGGACCGCGGCGATCCGGCGGGAAATCGAGGATTCGACCAGTGACTACGACAAGGAGAAGCTGCGCGAGCGGCTGGCGAAGCTGTCCGGCGGCGTCGCGGTTATCCGCGTCGGCGCCCCGGCCGAATCGGAGATGAAAGCCAAGAAGGAAGCGCTCGACGACGCCATCAGCGCGACCAAGGCCGCGGTCGCCGAGGGCATCGTCCCCGGCGGCGGACTTGCGCTGCTGAAGTGTACCGACGCGGTGGCCCGCGAGGAGGCCCGCACCGAAGGCGACGAACGCACCGGCATCCAGGTGCTGAAGCGTGCCCTCGAGGCGCCGGCTCGCCAAATCGCCGAGAACTCCGCCACCGACGGCGGCGTGGTGGTGGCGCGCATGCTCGAGGGCAAAGGCAATTACGGCTTCGACGCCGCACTCAAGCGCTACGTCGATCTGGTGGAAGCCGGCATCATCGATCCCACGAAGGTCGTCCGCATTGCGCTGGAGAACGCCGTCTCGGTGGCGAGCGTGCTGTTGCTGAGCGAGGCTACGATGACCGAGGTCGAAGAGGAAACGCACTCCGCGAAGGAGGAACAACAGTTACCGGCTTTGTAGACTACGGCAATGCGTTTCTAACGACGATGTGATCCTCGACTGCCGAGACCCCGGGCGCGGCCCAGGCGGCTTGTTCGGCGATCGAGCGCTCATGCCATGCGGGCACATGCCCTTCGAGAGTGACCTTTCCGCCGTCGACGGTGACCTTGATGCCTTCCGCATCGAGTTGAGCGTTGCGCTGTAGCGCTTCCTCAATGCGATGCTTGACGTCGCCAGCGTGGGCGCTGGACCGGACGGTGATACGGTTGGTCACGCCCGTGACGCCCGAGAGCTTACGCACCGCCGCTTCGGCGCCTTCCTTCTGATAGTGCCACTGGACCTCGCCGGAAAGTGTAATCCAGCCGTTCTCGACCTTGAGCTTGACCTTGTCGCCCGGCACCGTCGTATCCCAGGCAATGATCTTCAATGCGCGTCTCGCGATTTGGTCGTCATCGCGCTTTTGGTTGTGGGCAAGCCGCACCTGAAGCTCCTGGGCGACGGCCTTAACCCCCTTGATTCTGGCGACGACCTGCTCAGCAGTGGCTCGCTCGGCGTAGCTGCGTACGTACCCGGTGAGCGTGACGACGCCATCCTCGACCAGCACGCCGATATGCGCACCGTCGAGCGCCGGTTCCCATTCGAGTTCGTCGAGGATGTGCTGGCGCAACGCAAGGTCGCTGCTCATGAAGTTCCTCCTGTGATCGACGATTGGATCCGGTGCCCGAAGGGTGAGCCGACGGTTCGAACGTGTATTTGAGCCAGGTCAAGAACTGCGCCCGGCGTGAACAAGCATCCAGCGCGACACCGTTTCCTTGAAACAGATCAAGGCCGCTCATTGCCTGGGCGATTAGCTGAACTGGCAGACTGCGGAGAAGGATGCCATGCCCCGGCGCATCGTGACGTTGACGGTCAACCCTGCCGTAGATCTGGCGACGACCGCAAAATCCGTCCAACCCGGTCACAAGATCCGGACCTTCGACGAGCGATACGACCCGGGCGGCGGTGGCATCAACGTCGCCAAGGTCATCTCCGAGTTAGGTGGGCAAACGTTGGCCCTCTTCGCCTCGGGTGGCGTTACGGGGCGATTCGTCGAGGAGATGCTGACAGCAGCGAAAGTCCCATGGCACGCCGTCCCGATACGCAATGCTTGCCGGGTTTGCGTGACCGTTCATGACCAATCGAAGGGGCTGGAGTACCGTTTCGTCCCGGCGGGCCCGCAGCTCACGGAGTCGGACTGCGCGAACATCGTCGCTGCCCTCCGCGAGGTCGACGCAGATTGGGTTGTTGCGAGCGGAAGCCTGGCTCCCGGCGTGCCGCCAGAGTTCTACAGCCAGGTGGCAAGAATGGTCATCGGACGAGGCGCGAAGTTCGCCTTGGACACCTCCGGGCAGGCGCTCAAAGCGTCGCTGGGGCAAGGCATTTCGCTGCTGAAGCCGAGCCTCTCCGAATTCGCATCGGTTGTCGGTCAGGAAGTGCGTGACCTTCCTGGACAAATGGAGCAGGCAAAGCGCGTGGTCCAATCCGGTGCAGCCGACATGATCGCCCTGACACTGGGTGCCGACGGTGCGATCCTCGCCACCGTGGACGAGGTGGTCCATGCGCCTGCCATTCCGGTCTCGGAAAAGACCGGGGTTGGCGCGGGCGACAGTTTTCTTGCCGGCCTGGTATTCGGTCTCGCCGAGCGACGCCCGCCGCGGGATGCCCTCCGGTTAGCGCTCGCCTGCGGCGCCGCAGCAGTCCAAAGCATTGGCACCGCAGCCGTTCGACGCACTGTCGTCGATGCTCTTCTTGTTGACCCGCCAGAGGTCGCTGCGGCGCGTCATCCGCGGCCCTGACTTGACCTGAGTCAAAGCTCGCCGATCGCGAACAGGTCATTCTGGCAACGTGCTGTCGCCGTTAGCAGCGTCGTGGCTGCCCAGTTGGAACATTCCAAAGGCGTCTTAACCGTGTTCAGCTGGTTCATACGCATTCTTATGATCGTCGCAGGCGCCATGGCTGAGTGGCTGATCGCCCGTGGCTCGCCGAGGTTCCAGCTTGTTGAGCTCGGCATGAGCTTTTTCCTGGTCCTTCTCATGCTCTACGTCGCAGCCTTCTGGCCTGCACGCTGGTCGGAATATCTCAACAGCATGTACAGGAAGTGGCGGTGATGCCGAGTGCGCTTCGCGAGCTGCACGCGTCGGCCATTTGCGCCAAATCAATCAGGTCATCTCCTTGCATGGGTAGTGTTTGATTACGCATAGGGAGAACCAGATGATCAGCTCACAACCAGGAGCCCCGGCGATAGAGCCGATTTCCATGCGCCGCCCTTTGCGCCGCGATTTCGTGTGGGGTGTGTCAACATCGAGCTATCAGATCGAGGGTGCGGCTCAGGTCGACGGGCGCGGTCCCAGCATCTGGGACGGCTTCTGTCGCGAGCCCGGCCGGATCGCCAACGGCGACACCGGCGACCAGGCCTGCGACCACTATCACCGATATCGCGAGGACATCGCGCTGATGCAGTCTATCGGCGTAAATGCCTATCGCTTCTCCACCGCGTGGCCGAGAGTGCTGCCGAAGGGGCGCGGCGCGGCCAACGAGGCGGGCCTCGCCTTCTATGACCGTCTGGTGGACGGCTTGCTGGAGGCCCACATCGAGCCGTGGGTGTGCTTGTATCATTGGGACCTGCCGCAGGCGCTGCAGGATCTCGGTGGCTGGACGAACCGCGACAGTGCCGAGTGGTTTGCCGACTATGCCCGCCTGATCGCTGGCCGGCTCGGCGACCGCGTGAAGCGATTCGCGACCTTCAACGAACCGTCCGTGTTCACGATCTTTGGCTACTCGGCCGGCGGCCAGCCGCCCGGGACAAAGGAATTGGAGTCGTTCTATGCGACCATCCATCACGTCAACCTTGCACACGGTGCCGCCGTCGATGCGCTGAGAGGGGTTGCCGGTGCTTCCATTGGCGTCATCCACAACATGCAACCCGCCCGGCCAGCCCATCCGACTCCGGCGGATGGCAAAGCTGCTGCCATTCTGGACGACATCTGGAACAGAGCCTTTCCCGACCCGCAAATCATCGGTGATTATCCAGCGTCGCTGCGGGCCGGCATCGATCTGCATCGCCGTGAGGGCGACATGGAGCGCATCTGCCGGCCGATCGACTGGCTGGGCGTCAACCACTACTCGCCTATCTATGCCAAGGCGGAGGGTGCCTCGCCGCTGGGCTTTGCCTGGGCGGAAGTGCCAGCCGACGCGCCGCGGTCGCCGATCGGTTGGCAGGTCGATCCCGAGGCCTTTCGCGACACGCTGCTGGATGCCCATGACCGCTACGGGCTGCCCATCTACGTGACCGAGAACGGCGCCGGCGCTGCGGAAAAGCTCGATGCCGCCGGCGGGGTCAACGATGTCGAGCGTATCGATTATCTTTCGCGATACATCGAGGCCATGCGCGAGGCCGCGGAAAAAGGCGCAGATGTTCGCGGCTATTTCGTGTGGTCGCTGCTCGACAATTTCGAATGGGGTGCCGGATATACGAACCGCTTTGGCCTGGTTTTCGTCGACTATGCGACGCAGAAGCGGGTCCCCAAGGCCTCGGCTCGCTGGTACGCCGCCACGATCAAGGCACATGCGGCGCAGGCCACGTCATGAGCGGATGCCTCCTTGCCGACATCGGCGGCACCAAGGCCCGGTTCGCGGTGTTCCGCGAATCGCAATTGGGCTGCATCGAAACCTTGGCGACGCGCGACTACCCCCATGCCATCGATGCCATTCGTCTCTTCCTTGGCCGACACCACAATAATGACATCGACAGAGCCGTGATTGCCGCCGCGGGCCCGGTCAAGGATGGCCGCTGCAAGCTCACCAACGCGTCCTGGATCCTGGACAGTTCACAGATTGCCCAAGACCGCGGATTGCGCATGGTGAAGGTCGTGAACGACCTCGAAGCGCTCGCTATGGCGGTTCCCCACTTCGTCCCGTCGGATGTCGCCGCCATCGGAGGCGGCCACGAGGTAGCGTCGGAACCGGTCGCCGTGATTGCCCCCGGTACCGGCCTGGGCATGGCATGCTTCGTGCCCGGAAGCGAGCGCGTGATCGCCAGCGAAGGTGGACATGCCACCCTCGCCAGCACGACGGATGACGAAGCAGAAATCATTCAGCTCCTGCGTCGCCGTTACGGTCATGTCTCTGCCGAACGCGTCCTGTCGGGAGGTGGCTTGGTCAACCTGCACGACGCGTTGGCCAGCCCCCAAACTCTACCTCCAATCCCGTCGTCCGAAGAGATTGTCCGAAGTGCGATCGATGGCCGTTCAGAGACGGCTCGGCGAGCTCTCGACATGTTCTGCGCCTTCCTGGGCTCGGTTGCGGGCAACGCGGCCCTGACCTTCGGCGCCGGTGGCGGCGTGTTGATTGCCGGCGGCATTGCGCCCCGCATCGTCGACTATTTGCGCAGGTCAGCCTTCCGCCAGCGGTTCGAGGGCAAAGGACGGCTGCAGAGCTACCTGGCACACGTTCCGACCCGGATCGTGACCCGCCCGGAGCCGACGTTCCTCGGTTTGGTAGCGCTCGCCCGCCTCGCCGGCGGCGAAATGCGCACCTGATACTGGCCGCTGCCATGGACGTGGACGACGAAGTACCGACGGTTGGAGCCAAGCCATTGCGGCGGTTTTGGCGCACGGCGTTCGGCTTCTGGAGTGGCCGCGGTGCCTGGATTCCATGGGCGCTGATCGGGCTGTTGATCGTCTGCGTGGTCTTGCAGCTTCTCGTGCAGTATCGCCTGAACCTGTGGAACCGCGATTTCTTCAACGCCCTCGAGCGGCGCGACAGCAAGGACATCCTGCAGCAGGCGTATCTGCTGCCCGCGCTGGTGGCGAGCAGCGTCGTCCTGGCCGCCACGGCGGTATGGGGGCGCATGTCGTTCCAGTGGCGCTGGCGCGAATGGCTGACGGCCAGCCTTCTTGATCTCTGGCTCTCAAACGACAATTTCCGGCGTCTCGATGCCGGACCTGGTGAGCCGCAATTCGCGGAGTACCGTATTGCCGAGGACGCTCGTGTCGCCACCGACGCGCCCATCGACCTCCTCGTCGGCTTGCTTGCATCAATCCTCACGGCGGCAACCTTTGTTGCCGTCCTGTGGACCATCGGCGGCTCGCTTGCCTTCAATGCGTTTGGCGTGAAAGTGGAGCTGCCTGGTTACCTGGTCTTTGCCAGCATCGGCTACGCCGCCATCACGACGAGCGCGATGATGGTGGTTGGCCGCAAGATGGCGCACGTCATAGAACGCCGGAACCAGGCCGAGTCGGAGCTGAAGTTCGCGGTGGCGCGCCTGCGCTCGAGCCCTCGCCCTCAGACCGCAGGCACGACCCAGAGTGCCCCGATCGGTTTCGCGGTATCGGAGGTCATGCGCCACTGGCGGCGCCTGCGCGATCAGCTTGTGCGCACCACACTGGTCTCTCATGCCAATACCCTCCTTGCTCCGCTGGTTGGGCTGATCCTGTGTGTGCCGCAGTACATCCACCACACCATGTCGCTCGGCGAAGTGACTCAAGCGGCGGCAGCGTTCGCAGCCGTCCAAGGCGCCTTCAACTGGCTGGTCGACAATTATCCGCGTCTTGCCGAATGGGCCTCTTCCGCCAGCCGTGTCGGGGTCCTCCTGTTCGGACTCGATGTGCTGCCGCCGATTGCACCGCGAGCCAATGTCAGCTGCGAGGCCTTGAAAAAACGCTGGCCGGCTTGAAAGTGGATTGGGCGCGGTGCCCGCTGCATAATTTCGCGCGGTCGGTTCGAAGGCAATGGATGGAGGGGAACATGGGAAGGCTGGACGGCAGGGTCGCGGCGGTGACCGGCGGAGCGTCGGGCATCGGCGAGGCGACGGTCCGACGTTTTGTCGCCGAGGGCGCAAGCGTGGCCTTCTGTGATCGCGACGGCGAGCGCGGCCAGCGCGTCGCGGCTGAGCTTTTAGCGGCCGGCGCCAAGATCGTCTTCACCCAGGCGGACGTCGGGACCGAGGCCGCCTGCCTCGCCTTCGTCAACGGCGCCGCGGAGAAGTTCGGGCGGCTCGACATCCTGGTCAACAACGCCGGCATCCGCAAATACGAGAAGATCGACGAGGCGAGCGCCGCGAGCTGGAGCGAGATCCTCAACGTCAACCTGATGAGCTACGCTTTCTGCGCCAAGGCGGCGGTTCCGCTGATGCGACGCGCCAGGGGCGGCGATAGGGGCGGCGCCATCGTCAACGTCGCCTCGGTTCGTTCCGTCGTCGCCGGCGGCGGCAACCTGCAGTACGACACCACCAAGGCCGCCATCGCGGGCCTGACACGGGGCCTCGCCGCCGACCACTCGCCCGAGGGTATTCGGGTGAACGCCGTCGGGCCGGGCCCGATTTTCACGCCCTTCCATCAGCGCCGCCTCGAAGCATCCGGCGAGTCGGTCGAGGAATACAACGCCAAAGCCGCGCAGGGCACCATGCTGAAGCGACCGGGCAAGGCCGAGGAAGTCGCCGCCGCGATCCTGTTCCTGGCCTCCGACGATGCCTCCTACGTCACCGGGACCCTGCTGTTCGTGGATGGCGGGATGACGGCGATGTGAGGATGGTCGTTTCGTCAAAAGCAGCGCACGCCTGCACGCCGGAAACTTACGCGTTCAGGGAAATGGCGCGCCCGAAGAGATTCGAACTCCTAACCTTCTGATCCGTAGTCAGATGCTCTATCCAGTTGAGCTACGGGCGCGTAGCCGGACGGCCTCGTCGAGGGGTCCGGCGAAGAGGGGCGCACCCTAGTGAAAGAGACCCGCCGATGCAAGCCGTGAGACGGCTGCGGCAGGCCGCCGCGCGCGGGGCTGCCGTGCCCTGGAGAGACCCGCCAAGCCCTTGGCCAGGGCCGTGAAATCGCCATAGCATGCCGGGCCATGGCTCTCCGCCTCGTCGTGCTTCTCGCCTTGATCCTCGGCCTTGCCGCGCCCGCCGGCGCCCAGGACGTGTCGGCGGCCGACCGCTCGGCCATCCGCGACGTCATCCAGTCCCAGGTCGAGGCCTTCCGCCGCGACGATGGCGAGGGCGCCTTCGGCTACGCCTCGCCCTCCATCCGCGGCATGTTCGGCACGCCCGAGATCTTCATGGACATGGTGCGGCGGGGCTACCAGCCGGTCTATCGCCCCCAGGCCTTCGAGTTCCGCGAGATCGTGACCCTGGACGGCCAGGTCACGCAGAAGGTCCATGTCGTCGGGCCCGATGGGCGCCCGGTGACGGCCTACTATCCGATGACGCAGCTGCCCGACGGCAGCTGGCGCATCAACGGCTGCTACCTGCAGGCGCCCGAAGAACACCAGGCCTGATCGCTCGTCGTGGACCGCGTCCCGCCCAAGGTGCTGGCGCTGCTGGCCCTGCTCACCCTCGTTTGGGGCACCAACTGGCCGCTGTTCAA
>Ga0164290_1000422_pt1 | contig 139871 bp, 123 predicted proteins | sample Micstemetagenome_FD_108782 | JGI IMG/M metagenome (GOLD analysis project Ga0164290, IMG submission 108782) | Contaminated culture microbial community from soil near Moab, Utah, USA - Microcoleus steenstrupii SON62 (Illumina Assembly) | ecosystem: Environmental > Terrestrial > Soil > Soil crust...
CCACGCGTCGAGGACCCCTCGCGCTTCGACCTCCGACCACTTCCCGTGTGCCATTCGATCTCCTGGCAGCACGATCTCGGACCGCGGTCAGCTCGTCACGACGTCCATCGCCGGACGGTTACAGTTGAAAGAAGCCGGTTCGCTGCGGAAGAAGTGGATCACGTTCGCCGCTCGGCCATGTATCGCTGCCGGAACGTCGCGATGTCCGGCCCATCATCTTCACGAGCCGAAGCGCCTGTGTCGCGCGCTCAGCGCACGAGCCGTGGTGACGGCTCGATGGTGGGGTCCGGCGCGATGACCTTGAGCGCCGCCTTGAGCGCTCTTTCAATGTGATTTCAGTTCGTCTTCCCCAACGACTCCGACTGCCACGAACAGAAGACGTTCGCCATGCGCGTCCAGAAGGAACCTCGCCCGCACGCGGAGACCGGCGGTGAGGCGGCGCCTCGCTCGTTCGCATTGTTCTGCAGATCGTCACGTCCGTTGCCGCCGCTCCCGAAGCCGCCATCCGCAGAGTACGGAGCGCCCGCGCCGTACCCTCAACTCCTCGGCGAGCTCGCGAGATGACGTCGCAGGCGCGTCTCGCTCGCATAGAGGCGCAAGATGGCGATCGCCAGCGACATGACGACGGGACCGACGACGAGGCCCTTCAGCCCGAACACTTCGGCGCCGCCGAAGAGCGCGGCGAACGTGACGACCGAAGGCAGCTCGCTCTCTCCTCGAACGAGACGCGGACGGATTACGTAGTCCGAGAGCGCAACGACGAGCAACGCGCCCCAGACGAGCTCGAACACGCCGGCTACCGGATGCCCGGTGGCGATCAAGACGATGCCTGCAGGTACCCAGACGAGCATCGTGCCCACGGCCGGAACGAGGGATGCCACTGCGGTCGCGGCGCCGAAGAAGAACGGGTCGCGAACGCCCGCGATCGCGTAGCCGATCGTCGCGAGAACGCCCTGAACGACGCCCGTGGCGATCGTGCCCATCAACGTCGTGCGGCCGACGCGACGAAACTCGACGAAGAGCGCCCGCGTGTAGTCGGGGCGGAGAGGGAACGTCTCCTGCGCGCGTACCGAGACCGTGTCCCAGTTGCGGAGAATGAAGTGCATCGTGAGCATCGCGAAGAACGATGCGAGCACTGCGGAGGCAACCGCACCGAGGACGGTCTCCGCGCCGTTCGCCGTGCGGACTGCGGCGCCTTCGGCGAGGCCGCGTGCACGGCGCGCGAGCTCCTCGGGCGGGATGCCGAGCGACGCCGTCTTGCGACCTGCCCACGCGAACACCGCGTCGCCCATGCCTCCCGGCCCGACGACCGCGATGAGGTCACGCGCGAGCGCGACGCCCTTCGTGACGAAGAGCCATCCGAGCGCGGTGACCGAACCGGTGACCGCCGCCGTCGTTCCGACGACGACGAGGAAGGCAGACCACGCGACGCCGACCCTCGGGACGAGGCGTCCATACGGCCCCTGCATCACGAACGCGAGGAGCATCCCGAGCAAGATGCCGACGCCGATGGGCATGACGAGCCAAGCGATCGAGAGCGCGGCCGCGAGAGCAGCCCACTTGAGCGCGGCGTGCTCCTCGCGTGTGACTTCGGCGTCGTCGCGATCGGAGCTGGATGACATGCGCGCGACCATAGCCCCGCGGGAGGAGCGTGGCGCGACCACTCGAAGAAACATTCGCGCCGATCGCATGCGAAAGGCCGTTCGATTGCCGTGGGCCTGATCTGCCACATTGCGGATGCAGAACGGGGCCGCATGATAGTCAGGCTCCCGGACGACCGACCCCGAAAGGGACCGAGCGCCTCGGCCACGCCGAGTGAGGAGCACATCGAGAGATCGCCGCGGCGCACTGCGCGCCGCCGCGCCTCCTCGAAGGAGACTCGTCATGTCCAGACTCATGATCGCGACGCTCGCAGCGTCGCTTCTCACCGCTTGCGGCGCGTCGCTACCGGCTCCGCACAACAAGCTCGCCGATGCCGAAGCAGCCCATCGCAGCGCGAAGGAGCTCGGTGCGGACACGAAAACGGCCGCGCAGCTGAATCTGAAGCTCGCCGAAGAGGAGCTCGCCGCGGCGCGCGCGCAGATGAAAGCCGGTGACAACGAGCGCGCAGAGTCGACCTTGCTCCGCGCGAAGGCCGACGCCGAGCTGGCGCTCGCGCTGGCTCGCGAGCACGACGCGAAGAACGAAGCAGGAAAAGCGGTCGACACCGCGAACGCGTCGCAGAGCGCACGAACGAACGGAGCGAAGTGATGAAGACCACCATGCGAACCAGCCTCGTCCTCTTTGCCGCCTTCGTCGCGGCGGGTTGCTCGGCGACGCTTCCTCCGAACGAGCTCTTGGCTGCACGCGCCTCGTATGCGCGCGCGGCGCAGGGCCCCGCCTCCACCGTCGGCATGGCCGATCTCGATACCGCGAAGAAGAACCTCGATCGCGCCGAAGCCGCCTTCAAGGAGGACGGTGACACGTACGCGACGAAGGACATCGCGTACGCCGCGGCGCGCAGCGCGGAGCTCGCCGAGGTGCGTGCTCGCACCGCTCTCGCACTGCAGTCGAAGGACCACACGAACGCAGCGACGCGCGCCAACGAGGTGAATCAGGCGCAGATGACCGCCGCGGAGCTCGCGCGCACGAAGACGCAGCTCGCCTCGGAGACCGAGCGACGCCAACAGGCAGACCAACGCGCCGCGCAGGCGGCGGCGGACCTCGCGAAGATCGCGTCCGTGAAGCAAGACCCGGTGCGTGGCATCGTCATCACGCTGTCCGGCGGTGTTCTCTTCGAGACGGCGAAGTGGCAGCTCCTCCCCGGCGCGGAGGGAAAGCTGAACGAGGTGGCGGACGCCCTCACGAAGCAGGACCTGACGTCGGCGATCGCGGTCGAAGGGCATACCGATTCGCAGGGCAAGGACGCCGCGAACCAGGATCTGTCGCAGCGGCGAGCTGATTCCGTGCGGACGTATCTCGTCTCGAGGGGCATCGCGGGCGACCGTGTGTCGGCGCGTGGGTTCGGAGCCTCACGGTCCGTCGCGGACAACGCGTCGGCGGAAGGGCGCGCGAACAATCGACGCGTCGAGATCGTCGTCAAGGCCACCCCCTGAGCCGCCCATGACGGCGATGAGCGCGGACCGTCCAAATGGGCGTCGTACGGAGACAGCCGGTGCGAAGGCGCCTGCTGTCTCCCTCGACGTGATCGTCGTCGACGACGACGACCAGATTCGCGAGCTGATGGAGACGGCGGTACTTTCGTACGGTCACCGCTGCAGGGCCGCCGTCGACGGCGTCGAGGCGCTCGCGCTCTTTGCGCAGCGCCCCGCCGACGTCGTCGTCAGTGACTGGGACATGCCGAGGATGAACGGCGCCGATCTGTGCCGACAGCTCCGCGGCCGCGGCGACGACGGGTACGTCTACTTCATCCTCTTGACGGCGTTCAACGATGCGGCGCACCTCCTCGAGGGCATGAACGCGGGCGCGGACGACTATCTCCGCAAGCCCGTCGAGCTGCACGAGGTGGAAGCGCGGCTCGTGTCGGCCGCGCGCGTCGTCGACCTCCATCGTCGCCTCGAGCTCCGCACCGCAAACCTCCGCGTCGACAGCACGCGGAACTACGCGACGTCGCGCACCGATGCGCTCACCGGGGTCGGCAATCGCATGCTCCTCGACGAGGAGATCGCGAACCTGCTCGTGCGGGCCCGGCGATACGGCGCCACGTGCTCCCTCGCGCTGTGCGACCTCGATCACTTCAAGGCGTACAACGATCGCTTCGGGCACGTCGCAGGCGACGAGGCGTTGCGCGCGGTAGCCCATGCCATGCGCGTGAACCTCCGGTCCGCCGACGCATTGTTTCGGTACGGCGGCGAAGAGTTCGTCGTGCTGCTCTTCGAGCAACCGCTTCCCGACGCGGAGCGCGCGATGGACCGCATGCGCGAGGAAGTCGCAAGGCTCGCGCTTCCGGCCGCTGCAGGCGGGTGCGTCACGTTGAGTATCGGCCTCACCGAGCTCGACGTCGCACGTGACCTCACCGCCTCTGCCTGGATCGCACGCGCGGATGCTGCGCTGTACGAGGCGAAGTCATGCGGTCGAAACCGCGTGATGTCGTCGATGCCTCCGCGCGCGTGACGCCGTCCGCTCGTGCGCCCGGTGGCCGTCACGTAGCGGCTCACTGCGCGCGTGGGCACCGTCGAACGGCACGAAAAAGGCCGGCCCAGGGTTCAGTCCGGTCCGGCCTCCTCACATGCACTCGGGCTTGAGCGGGACACGGGATTCGAACCCGCGACATCCAGCTTGGGAAGCTGGCACTCTACCAACTGAGTTAGTCCCGCGTAGAGAGCCCGTTCGTAACGTCCTCGCTCGCCGCTGTCAACGACGAGCACGAGCGCGCCGCGCTTCCGCCAGCCGCGTCGCCCGCGCGCGGCGAGCGCGTCGCGACAAAAAAAGAACGGCCCGGGTCTTCCGACCCGAGCCGCTCCCACTTCCCACCGAGTGGGCAGCTGCATTGTTTTGCTGCCGGTCGGTGTTAGGCCCTCGATACCCGGGGGCGATGTAACCGGGGCGTCGCGCGTGGAGGTGCGGCGCTCGCTTTCGCGGGGCGCTGCGCTCGCGCTCGACGCTCACCCACGGTTACGACGTCTGCTCTCCCGGTCGAGAGCCAGTTCGTTTCTGCATGTGCTTTTCTCCTCCTCCGGACGTGCCGGCGCCCGCGGGCACCTCGGCTGAGCCGTCGCCTCGCGCGGACGTTTCATCGGGGGGTGGTGTTCGTTCGACGAAGCGAAGAGACACGCGACCCTCGGGTCTCATTGCGCTGCAGAGGTGACCCTCCGCCGGATCATTCCGGGGCGTAAGCCCTGTCGCAACCTCACGTGGGTCTCAGTCTAACACGCACTTCGCGGTCGACCAGGGCACCCCCCAAACTTCTCGCGCGATGCATCGCGAGCTCGGCCATGTGTGCTCTCGTCCGCGGCGCCACCGCGGCTCGCGGTCACTCGACCTTCGTTCGCGTCCCGCGAAGCTCGTACGTGACGTCGCACGGAAGAGCTGCGTAATCGCCGCCGGCTTCCGCGAGCTGGTCGTCGCAGGACGAGCCCTGCGTCGGCGAGAAGCGATACGTGAGCGTGCCCTGGAAGCTCGTCGCGGTCGTCACGTCGTCGCCCGGCGAGGCGACGGGTGCGAGCACGAGATCGACGACGTCGCTCCGCGCGATCGTGCACGCGTTCGTCTTCGTCTTCGCGTCCGCCGCGCGCACCGTCGCCGACGTGCTCGCCTTGAGGACGACGCGCGCGTTCGCGTCGATGGGTCCGGAGATCGGAAGCCCGCCCTGCACCCAGTAGAGCGTGCGCTGCTCGTGACGGAGCCGCACGTCGAACTGCCACGGATCGAGCGCGGCCCCGCAGCTCGACGTCACGAGCTTGCCTTCGACCTCGAAGACGCCGACCGGCTCGCCTGGCGCGAACGGATTCTTCCCCGTGCACCCGAACGAGGCGAGGGCCACGGCGGCTGCGAGCACGGCGTGCGCGGGCGAGCAGGGGAGGTGTCGAGCAGAAGGCATGGACCTCGGGGCTTTTGGTATCCAATTGCGCCCGGGCAGGGCAAACTTCGAGCGACCTCGGCGCGCGCACACGGCCGCGCGCCGATGAACCGCACACCCGCGCCGCTTGCCACGATGACCCGCTGGGATACGCGATCGTTCTTGCGCGCGCTGGCCGCTACGCTCGTCGGGCTCGCGGTCGTCTGGCTCGTGACTGCCGCGACCGACGAAGGTCATCTCTCCTTCGGCGTCCGTGCCGGACGTACGCTGCCGATCGCGCCGCTATGCAGCGCCATCGGAGCCGCCCTCGCGCTCGGCACCGCGCGCGTCCGCGACGAGACGCGCGCGCTCGAGGCGCTCGGACGCTCGCCCGGCGAGACTGCGCGCGCCGCCGCGCTCGGCGCCGCGACGCCATCCGTCCTCGTCGCGCTGGCGCTCGCTGTGAGCCCCGCCATCGATGTCTCCGGCTTCTATCCGAGGCCTCCGCGCGGCGACACGTTCACCTACGCCGATGGCGCGTTCGCGAGCGCCTCGCTCGGCGTGCGCGTCGCCGCCGACGGGGAGCCACGCCCCATCGAAGGCACCGAAGTCGGCGCCGACGAAGGGCTTCCGCGCGCCGCGCGCCTCAGCGCAGCGACGGCGACGGCGGCCTCGGGTTTCGCCCTCGCGCTCGTTGCGGCTCGCGCCGTGCTGCGTGCGAGCCTCCTCGACCGAAGGGCACGACGGCGTCGGCGCACCGTCGCAATCGCGCAGGTCGCGGCGTGCGCGATGTTCACGCTCGTCGCCTTCCAAGCCGCGGCCGCACGCGTCGCCCCCGCGCTCCTCGCCGCCCTCCCGCCTGCGGCACTGCTCGCCGTCGCGCTCGTCAGCTATCGTAGCGACGGTCATGAGCAAGCCGTCTGACGGGAGCGGCGGCTCGATCCGCGGGACCTGGGGTGACGCGCGGCGGACGCAATGGACCATCGTCGTGCACGGCGGCGCCGGTGACGTGAACACCGAGTCGCTCGCCGCGCACGTGGCGGGCTGCGAGGCCGCCGCCGCCGAAGGCGCCAGGGTGCTCGCCGCGGGTGGCTCTGCGGTGGATGCCGTGCAGCGCGCCGTCGAGGTCCTCGAGGCGAACCCCGTGTTCAACGCGGGTACCGGCGCGTGCCTCGACGCCGACGGTCACCTCGCGCTCGACGCGAGCATCATGGACGGCAGTGACCTTCGCGCGGGGGCCGTTTGCGCTCTGCCGGCGTTCGAGCACCCGATCCGAATCGCGCGCGCCGTGATGGCCGACTCACCGCACGTGCTACTCGCTGCGGAGGGCGCTGCACGCTTCGCGACGGAGCACGGCTTCCACCGCGCCGACGAGGCCTCGATGATCACCGAGGCTTCCCGCCGGAAGCTCGAGGTGGCTCGCGCACGTTCGCGCGCCGAGAGCTGGGCAGGAGGTACCGTCGGCGCCGTCGCGCGCGACGCGCACGGTCATCTCGCGGCCGCGACCAGCACGGGCGGCATGGTGAACAAGCTCGCCGGACGCGTCGGCGACTCACCCATCATCGGCGCGGGGACGTACGCCGACGACGAGGCCGGCGCGTGCTCCACGACCGGGCACGGCGAAGCGATGATGCGCGTCTGCCTGGCGAAGACCGTCATCGAAGCCATGCGCGCACGCAGCGCCGCGGAGGACGCGGTCGAAGGCGGCCTCGCGCTCATGCACAAGCGGACGGGCGAGACCGGCGGGGCAATTGCCGTTGCGCCGGATGGCTCGCTGGGCCTCGCGCGCACGACGCGCACGATGACATGGGCGGCCGTCACCGACGCGGGGTCCGCGTCGGGCTCCTGAGGGCCACCCGCTCGACGCGGCCCAGAGGCGCGCGTCGAGACGGAGCTCGGGTTCGTGACGAGCAGTCCGGCGGCGAAGGCCGGACGCCGCGCGACTACTTCTGCTCGCCGCCGGTCGCCTTGCGATCGATCGCGTCCTGGAGCCCGCAGCGAACGCGGGTCGCGCGCTTGACGCGGCGCTTCTTCAGCGGCGTCGCCAGCCACTCATGCCTCTTCCTCATGCTCCAGATCGCGCGATTTGCCATGTTGAGGCCGCGCAAGATGCCAAAAACCCCGGGAATAGCAAGCGTTAACGGAGGCCCCACGTGTGGGCGCCCCGGGATCCAGCGAGAATTGCGCTAAGTGCGCGAGATCTCGCGTCGTAAAGCGCGCGCTCGGGTTGGTGTGAGCGTTGCACACACATGGCCACCATGGAGCCGAGGGCGCTTATCAAGATCACCGTGGCCGCTGGACTCGTCGCCGCGCTCGGCGCGATCGGGTGCCGCGCAGGCGAAGAAGAGGAAGCGAGTGCCACGCCGGACCGCGTGACCGCGGGCGGGTCGAGCGCCGCCGTCCTGAAGAGCACGGTCTTCCTGAGCACCGGGTGCACGGCCGCGAAGGTGGGGCCGAAGCATCTCCTCCTCGCCGCACGCTGCGTCGTCGGCAACATCGACGTCGCCCCCGGGAAGCGGCTCGAGATCGTCCCGGCGAGCGCCGGCGTGAACACTCTCGCCCCCGCGCAAAGCGACGCCGGCGGCGCGACGGCCGACGCCGGCCCGCCGCGCGACGCGGGCCGCGACGCCACCGCGACGACGTCCGACGGAGGCACCAAGCCCGCCGCGCCCGCCGCGGAAGAAGAAGCCGACGCGCCCGCGAATCCGAGCGCGCGCACCGCGAAAATCGCCGCGGTCACGGTTCACCCGTCGTTCACCGCGAAGTGCAAAGACGACGCGTGCGCCTTCGGCAAGATCGAAGCGAGCGACGCGCCGGACATTGCGGTCATCACGCTCGAAGAGGATCTCGCGACCGTGCCGACCGTGCCGGTCGACCTCGATGCCGTCGGCCAGGCCGATCCGCTCCTCGTCGTCAGCAGCGGGTGCGCCGACCTCGGCGCGCGGCTCGGCAGCGGCCCCAAGGCCGTGAAGACGATCGCCGTGCCCGCGAAGAGCGTGAACCACGCCGGCAGCCCGTACGCGTCGTCGCCTCAGCTCGTGACGCGCCTCGCCGCTTCGTACGTCGTTACGCCCGGAGCCGCGTGGCGCTCGACCGAGCCTCGCCTCTGCCAGAGCGACATCGGCGCGCCCGTGTTCCGCGCAGGCAGCGCGGCGGTCGCGGGAGTGACCTCGAACTTCACGACGTACGCGAACGGCAAGCTCGTCCCGGTGACGACGCACCACACGCGCGTGGATGACGCTTCGCGCTTCAAGATCGGCGAGTGGCTGACGGACCTCGGCGTCGAGACCGTGCACTCGTGCAGCGAGACGGCGGGCGGTTGCGCGAAGCGCGTCTACGAAGGCGGCGCTCCGATGCCGCCGCCGAGCGCCGAGCCGGGGACCACGGAGCCCGGCGACGGGGGCGCGGGAGACGCAGGCCCGATCGATCCCGACGCGGGCGAGGCGACGACGCCCGAAGACCGCTCGAGCCCCTACGGCGAGACGCTCCCGACGGAAGAGCCGGAGGCGGAGTACGGCGACGAAGAGATCGACTACAGCGACGCGGCCGCGCCGAAAAAGAAGAAGAAGGCAGAGGCGTCGGGCTGCAGCGCTGCGCCGAGCACACTGCCTGGTGGTGAGCTCGCGCTGGGCGCCGCCGTCGCCTTCGCCGCCGCGCTCGTTCGCCGGCGCCGCGCGCGCTGAGGTCAGTCGGGAACGGAGACGAGCTGCACGTCGAGGCGAAGCGGGCCCGCGCCCTCCTTGGCCTCGACCACTTTGTCCCAAGGGAAGTGGCCGGGCGCTTCGACGGTGACGCGATGACGACCCGGCGGCAGCGCCACGCCGCGACGCGAGACGATGTCGAGCGTGCCGACGAACTGGTCGTCGACGGTCACCGACGCGTTCGGCGGGCCACCGGCCATGCGCATCGAGACGGTCTTCGGCGCGGCGGCCGGTCCGCACGCGACGAGGAGCGCCGCCGCCATGCCCGCGAGCACGCCGCGAGGAACGAGCGACCTCATTCCCACTCGATCGTCGCCGGCGGCTTCGACGAGATGTCGTAGACGACGCGGTTGATGCCGCGCACCTCGTTGATGATCCGATTCGACATGCGCCCGAGCAGCTCGTACGGGAGCTGAGCCCAGTCGGCCGTCATGCCGTCGAGCGAGCGCACGGCGCGGATCGCACACGTCTCTTCGTACGTCCGGTGGTCACCCATGACGCCGACGCTACGCACGGGGAGGAGCACGCAGAAGCTCTGCCAAACATGGTCGTAGAGCCCCGCCGCGCGAATCTCCTCGCTCACGATGTGGTCGGCCGCGCGGAGCACGGCGAGGCGCTCGGGCGTGACCTCGCCAAGGCATCGAATCGCGAGACCCGGGCCGGGGAAGGGCTGACGCTGGAGAATGTCGCGCGGCATGCCGAGCGTCTCTCCGCACGCGCGCACTTCGTCTTTGAAGAGCTCGCGGAAAGGCTCGATGAGCTTCAACTTCATGCGGTCGGGAAGACCGCCGACGTTGTGGTGGCTCTTGATGACCGCGGACGGTCCTTTGAAGGAGACGCTCTCGATGACGTCCGGATAGAGCGTTCCTTGCACGAGGTACTTCGCGTTCTCGACCTTCTGCGCCTCTTCGTCGAAGACGTCGATGAAGACCTTTCCGATGATCTTCCGCTTCTGCTCCGGGTCGCTCACGCCCTTCAGCGCAGAGAGGAAGCGCTCGCGTGCGTCGACCGCGACGAGGTTCAGATGGAACGTCTCGCGGAACGTGCTCACCACCTGCTCGAACTCGCCCTGCCGGAGAACGCCGTTGTCGACGAAGATGCACGTGAGCCGATCACCGAGCGCGCGATGGCAGAGCACCGCCGCGACCGAGGAGTCGACGCCGCCCGAGAGGCCGCAGATCGCGCGGTCGTGACGGCCGACCTTCTCGCGCACGGCGCGAATCGCATCGTCGGTGAACGAGCCGGGCGTCCACGTGGGGGAGAGGCCGGCGACTTCGAAGAGGAAGGAGGCGAGCACGTCGCTGCCGCGCGGCGTGTGCACGACCTCCGGGTGAAACTGCACGCCCCAGATCCGCTTTTCGCGGTGCGCGACCGCGCAGAACGGCGTGTTGTCCGACGTCGCGACCGTCTCGAAGCCCGGCGGCATGCTGATGACGTGGTCGCAGTGGCTCATCCAGACGTCCACCGTCTCGCGACGCGCGAAGCGGTGGAAGATGCCCTCCGGCGCGTCGATGGTCAGCTTCGCGAGACCGAACTCGCGCTTGTCTGCGCGTTCGACCTGACCGCCGAGGACGTGCGAGAGAAGCTGCATGCCGTAGCAGATGCCGAGGACCGGCGCGCCGAGCTCGAAGACGCGGCGGTCGATCTGCGGAGCGCCCTGGTCGTAGACGCTGGCGGGGCCGCCCGAGAGGATGATCGCGCGCGGCGCCATCGCCCGAATCTCGTCGAACGGCATCGTGCACGGGTGGATCTCGCAGTAGACCTTCGACTCCCGGACGCGGCGCGCGATGAGCTGGGTCGTCTGCGAGCCGAAGTCGAGAATGAGGACGAGATCCTTCGTCATGGGCGCTTCGCTAGCACGCGCACGCGTGCGGCAAAAGGCACCCCGCGGGCAGTCACGGTCCGCGCAGCGCGGCGTTCGGCGCAGACGCGGCACGCACCGCGCCGATGGGGCTCAGCTCGAGCGCGGCGAGCACGCAGAGGCTCGCGAGCGCCGCGTAGAGCACGGCGTCACGCCGCTCGTACGGCGAGAGCCAGATCGAGGCGGCCCGCGAAGCCGCAGCGACGCCGAGCGCGATCGGAAGAAGCGGCGCGACGAACGGCACGATGCCCGCCGCAGCCGGCGGGAAGCCGAGCTCGGCGGTCTCGCTCGCCGAGAACGTCACGATGATCATGACGACGCCGAAGACGACCGCGGCGACGGTCGCGACGACCAGCGCACGCGACCGCTCCGCCGAGAGCGCGCGCGGCGCGAGAGCCGCGGCGCCGACGAGCGTGACGACGGCCAGCACGCCGCTCGCGAGCGGCGAGTCTCCTCGGATGGCATGACCGATCGGCGCAACGACGGACGACGCGTAGGAGAGCGCAGCGAACGCGGCGAGCGCCGGCGCGAGCACCGCCGCCGCGAACGAGACCTTCGCGCCGGAGCTCCACAGGCGCTTCGGCGACGAGGTCGGCAGCGGCAACGCCGGCGTGCGAGGACCACGCATCGCCGGCGGCGCGCCGAGCGGCGGCGGGGACAGCGCGACGGAGCCTTCGCGGCCGTCCGGCGCCGAGCCGCGTGCGCTCGCGGGAGCCGCCTCGCGCGGAGGAGGTCGATCGCTCCGGCGCGGGGAGGCCGCCGCGCGCGGATCCAGCACCGGCGGGATCGACGAATGCCGCTCGCGCATCGGCTTCGAGGCCGCCGCGAGCTCGTCTTCGCCCGACCGCTTCATCGAAGGAGGCTCGAGATCGAGGTCGAGCGCATCGACGCCGCTCCCCGCGTCGTCGAACTCGATGTTCCGCGGGGCGCCCGGCTGCGTCGGCTTGCTCGGGGGCTCGACGCGCGCAGACGCAGGCGCCGGTCCCGCAGGTGGAGGTGCAAGAAGCGCCGGGGCGTGGTCCGGTGCGTCGTCCTCGGCGCGAGGGTCGCGCTTGCCGCCCACACGTGGAGGGTTCTGCTCGCGCGCGCCGTCGAAGACCGGCTTCGCCGCCTCGATCGGACGTGAGGCGGACGCGGGCGGAGGCCGGCCGCCGGGGTCGTTGTCCCAGACCGAGTCGTCTTCCGGGCCGCTCAACGTGAGGAGCGACGAGCCTCGGCGCTTCGCGGGCGCGGCACCGGGCGCAGCGGCGAGCGCGAGCGACGGCACACGCGAGCTCGGCTTCGCCGCTTCGAGCTCCGGGAGCGTCTCCGTACGCGTCCGCGCCGCGTTCGACTTCTCGGCGCGCAGCTTGGCCATCTCGTCACGCATGGCCGCTGCGTTGCGGAAGCGGTTCTTGCGGTCGCGATCGAGGCAGCGTGCGACGAGCGCCTCGAGCTTCGCAGAAGCATGCGGGACGAGCCCGCGCAGCTTCGGGATCTCGCGGCTTCGGACGTGGCGCAGCACCGTGTTCACGTCCTCGGCCTCGAACGGCGTCTGCCCGGCGAGGAGCTCGTAGAGGATGACGCCCATCGCCCAGACGTCGGCGCGCGTGTCGACGTCCGTCGCGGTCGAGACCTGCTCCGGCGCCATGTAGTGCGGCGTTCCGATGAGCATGCGCCGCTCCTTCGCGGAGAGCGCGCCCACGGTCTTGTAGAGGCACGCCCCGAAGTCGAGGACCTTCGGGATGATCCGGTCCCCTTCGCGCGCGAGGAAGATGTTCGCCGGCTTCAGGTCGCGGTGGACGACGTCACGCGCGTGCGCGGCGGCGACGGCATCGGCGACGGGGATCATGATCTCGAGCGCCTCGTCGATGCCGAGGCGGCCGTCCGGCGTGCCGAGCAGGTGCTGCTCGAGATCCTCGCCGGAGAGGAGCTCTTGCACGATGAACGGCGTTCCGTCGTCGTCGCGCGCGACGTCGAACACGTCGACCACGTTCGGATGGCGCACCGCGGCGGCGGCACGCGCCTCACGAAGGAATCGGAGGACGTCGTCCTCGTTGCTCGTGTGCTCCTTGTTCAGGAGCTTGATCGCGACGTTGCGGCCGAGCGAGACGTTCGTCGCGCGATACACCTCGCCCATGCCGCCGATGCCTAGGCAGTCACCGAGCAGGTACTTCCCCCCGAGGAAGTCCCCCTGCCGCTCGCCTTGCCGTGCTGCCGCGACACTCACTTCAGCATGCGATTATAGACGTCGCCCCGCCCGGCGGGTGCGGTTTGGACCGCGCGCACGGAAAAGTTCAGGAGAGGGGAGAGACGCAATGCGGAGGTGCGAAGGTGAGCGCGCTCGCGGCAGCTCGCCGCGGAAGCCCTTCACGCCGCTCGCGACGCGCAGCTTCGCTCAGAAACGAGCGCCGACGGAGCCGACGGCGCCGCCGCCCGCGGCCGGGCCGAAGTCGACGCGCCAACCTTCGACGACGCTCACGGTACGTGGCGCACGCGGCGGCGATACGATGCGCGCGGCCTTCACCTCCGCGTCCACCTTCGGGCGCGTGAGGAACATGTACGTCGCGACGCCGAGCGCGACGACGCCGATGCCGAGCGAGATGTCGGCGACGATGAGCTTCGTCCGCGCGCTGTCGACGTCCGACTCGTTGCACCGCGGCTTGCACGCCTGCAGGTCGTCGACGTCGCCCTTTCCGCTCAGGCCGAAGATCGCGAAGCTTCCGAGAGCGGCGATGCCAATGCCTCCGACGACGAGCGCAGGCACGATCGAGCTGCCGCCGCCTTCGCCGGCGCGCGCAGGCGGGGGCGGCGCTCCTCCGCCGGCGGGAGGAGACGCGCCGAACGTGACCGCGATGTTGCGACTCTTCTGTCCGGCGCCGATGACGACGGTCTCTTCTTTCGACTGACCCTGGTACTCGAAGCGGACCGTGTGCGGGCCGAGGTCCATCTGGACGGGCCGACCTTCGAGCCGTTCGGCGACGAGCGCGCCGTCGACGTACACCTTCACGTCGACCAAATCGCGATTGCCATCACGCGCCGCGAAGACGACGGTCGGGACATTCGCTTCCAGCTGCGAGAGCCACTCGTGGCAGTCGCGCTTGATCGGACCTGGGCACACGTCGCGCGCGCAAACGAGGAGCTGCTCGCGTGCTCGCCGGTACTTGCCCTCGTCGCGAAGCTGCTGCGCCTGGTCCGCGGCCGAGGCGCACTGCTCTCGTTCGTCGGCGCGCGCATCGGCGACCGCGAGGAGCGTCGTGCCAGCGGCGACGACCGCGAGCAGCCCGCGCATCGCTTTCTGTTGCCTCATCCCGAGCCTCCGACTCTCCGTTCACTCACGAGGCTACAGGCTATGCGCGGGCCCTCGCGATGAAAACTTAGAGGCACTCGACCTTGTACTTCTTGCGACCGGTCGCCGGATCGACCGTGTACGGAGGGTCACAATTTTTCGCCGGCGCGGGAGGCGGCGCGACCTTCTTCGAGACGACGACGGGCGGGGGAGGGGGCTTCGGGGCGGGCGCAGGCGGCGTCGTCGCCGAGGCGGCGTCCCTCGCGTTCGCCGAAGGAGTGGCCTTTGCCGACGCCGTCGCGGGACCGACGAGCGAGAGGCCGCGCTTCTCGCGATCGACCTCGTTGCGCGTCGCCGCGTGAGCGGCTCCGCCGAGCACGTCTTGCATCGCGACCGCCGCGAGCACGATGCCCGCGACGCCGAGCGCCGCCGCGATGCCGACGAAGACCGTGGCACCGCGCTGCCGCGAAGGCGCCGCAGGAGTCGCGATCGCGGGCCGTGACACGGAGATGCTCGACACCTGCGAGTGCGGGGGCTCCGCCGGCGCGGGCGCGAGACCGATGCGCGGCGCGCTCTGCGCGAGCGATGCGCTCTCGATGTCGGCGATGCGCGCCGCACGCCGCCCGAGCTCGTCGGCCGCGACGTGCTCGACCCATTCGCTGACCTCGTAGGGCGACGCGAGACCGATGGTCTGCTCGATCGCGAGCGCCATCTCGCGCGCGGTCGCGAAGCGGTCGGCGGGGTCGCGCGCGAGACCACGGAGGACGACGGCGTCGGCGCGCCCATCGAGCTCGGGGTTGAGCGTGCTCGGCGGCGCGATCTTGCCCTCGATCGCGCGTACGAGGACGAGCGCCTCCGTCTCGCCGTCGAAGAGCCTGCGTCCGGCGAGCGCCTCCCAGAGCACGACGCCCGCCGCGTAGATGTCCGACTGCCGCGTGACGACGCCGCCGCTCAGCTGCTCGGGCGGCATGTACGCGATCTTGCCCTTCACCTGACCATCGCGCGTCGTCTGCATGCGGCCGGCGGCCTTGGCGACGCCGAAGTCGAGCACGCGGGCGACGCCGTCGGACCCGACGAGGACGTTCTGCGGGGAGACGTCACGATGAACGATGCCGAGCTCGCGACCGTGCTCGTCTTTCGTCTGGTGCGCCGCGTGAAGGCCATGGAGCACCGAAGCGACGATGCTCGCGGCGACGCGCGGGGGCACCGGAATGTTCTTCTGCCACGCGGTCTTCAGCAGCTTGGAGAGCGCCTCGCCGGCGACGTACTCCATGACGATGAAGATCTCGCCCTCGGTCGCGACGACGTCGAGCGTGGGCACGACGTTCGGGTGACGGATGCGCCCGCAGAGGCGCGCTTCGTCGAGGAACATCGTGACGAACTCGGGATCTTTCGCGAACTGCGGGTGCAGCCGCTTGATTGCGACCGTGCGCGAGAAGCCGACCGGCCCGCTCAGCCGGCCGAAGTGGACCGTCGCCATGCCCCCGGCTGCGAGCTCTCCATAAAGCACGTAGCGGCCCACGGTGCGTGGGTGCTGGTGCTCGTCGGATCGCGCCATGGTCTCTCAGACATTACTCCGCTTTCTGGGGAGCGGCGGCGGCGGAACCTTACGATGGATGCGGATTTGTACGCGTCCGTCGGGCTCGCGACGCGCTCTTCGCCCATGGGCGCGCACGCGCGCATGGTGTAGGCCTCGCGGCCATGTCGCTCGTCGTTCGTGTGAAGCGCGTCGGCTCGGTCGAGGTTCCCATGCCGCGTTACCAGACGCCCGGCGCGGCCGGCATGGACCTCCACGCGGCGCTGCCCGAGGCCATCACACTCGCTCCGCGCGCGCGTGCGCTCGTGCCGACCGGCTTGTCGGTCGCCATCCCACCCGGCTACGAGGGACAAGTGCGGCCGCGGTCGGGGCTCGCCGCGAAGCACGGCGTCACCGTCCTCAACGCGCCCGGGACGATCGATGCCGACTTCCGCGGAGAGATCGGCGTCGTGCTCGTCAACCACGGCGCCGAGCCGTTCGTGGTGAAGCCGCTCGAGCGCATCGCACAGATCGTCTTCGCGCGCCACGAGGTGGCGGTCCTCGAAGAGGTCGGCGAGCTCGACGCGACGAGCCGCGGCGAAGGCGGTTACGGCTCGACCGGGCGCTGACCTCGCTTCGCGGCTGGGCTCAGCCCTCGCCGCGCTTGATGCTGTAGCCGCGGATCTTCTTGTGGAGGTTCGTGCGTTCGACGCCGAGGACGACGGCCGTTCGCGAGATGTTCCACCCGGTGAGCTTCAGGGTGTCGACGATGTACTGACGCTCCTGCTGCTCGCGGTACTCGCGAAGCGTGAGGTACTGCCCGGGAACGGGCGCCGCGCGGGATGCCGCCGGGCTCGCCTCGGCCTCTTCTTCGGGGGCCGCTCCGCGCGCGTCGTCGAACGCTTCGCTCGGCGCGCCGGGCGGCTCGTGCGTCTCCTCTTCGCCGAACGGGCTCTCGTGCGGATCTTCGGGGAGGTCTGCGATGGTGACGCGATCGCCGGAGAGGATCGCCATGCGCTCGACGACGTTCTTCAGCTCGCGAACGTTGCCCGGCCACTTGCGTGCGACGAGCGCCGTGATCACCGCATCGTCGATCGGCTTCGGCTTCGTGCCGTTCTCCTTCGCGAAGCTCTGCATGAACGCGTGCGCGAGCAGCGGGATGTCCTCGACACGCTCGCGGAGGCTCGGGCTGCGGAGCGGGAACACGTTGAGCCGGAAGAACAGGTCTTCGCGAAAGTTGCCCGTCTCGACCCCGCGCGCGAGATCCTTGTTCGTCGCGGCGAGAATGCGAACGTCCACGTGGATGACGTGCTCGCTGCCGACGCGGGAGATCTCGCCCGACTGCAGCGCGCGGAGCACCTTCGCCTGCGCAACGAGGTCCATGTCGCCGATCTCGTCGAGGAACAAGGTGCCGCCGTGCGCCTGCTCGAAGAAGCCGCGCCGCTTCGCCTGCGCGCCGGTGAACGCGCCTCGCTCGTGACCGAACAGCTCGCTCTCGATGAGCTCGCGCGGGATGGCCGCACAGTTCACCTTCACGAACGGCGCGTCGTCACGCGGGGAAAGGCGATGGATGGCGCGCGCGATGAGCTCTTTGCCCGTGCCGCTCTCCCCGGTGATGAGGACGCCGGCCTTCGTCGGAGCGACCTTCTCGATCTCGTGGAAGAGCCGCTGGATCGGCGCGCTCTTGCCGATCATCTCGTACTTCGCGAGCTGCTCGCGCGAGACCTCGGCGAGGGCGCGTTTCGCCTGCGCCGTGTCGAGGACGTTCTTCACGCTCACGAGCACGCGCTCGCGGGCGAGCGGCTTCTCGAAGAAGTCGCTCGCACCGAGCTTGATCGCGTGGACGGCGTCGTTCACCGTCGCGTGGCCGCTGATCACGATGATGGGGAGGTCGCGCGTGGCTTCTTCGCGCCGAATCCGCTCGAGAGCATCGAGGCCGCTCATCAGCGGGAGCTTCACGTCGAAGATCGCCATGTCGACGGGCGTGTTCGGGCTCGCGAGGATCTCGAGGCCCTGCTCCGCCGTCTCCGCGCCGATCACGCGGTAACCTTCGCCCTCGAGCACGAGCTGCAGAGTCCTGCGGATGTTCTTCTCGTCGTCGACGACGAGGATCGTCTTCGCCGTCCGCAGAGCAGGGGTGACCGCATTCATCGGGGGGGACCGTAGCAGAGGCGCTCGGCGCGGCCGCCCCGAACCGCCGCGTCCGGCGCGCTGTTAGAACGACAGACCGACGAGAACCCGGTGCGTCGAGTACTCGGGCTGTCCCGTGTCGAGCGCGAAGCCGTACGATGCTTCCAGCGCGCCGAGGTGGAGCACGGCCTGGCCGAGCGGCTGGATGCCGCCGCCGCGAATCGCGACCGTGGTCGCGCGGAGCGCTGGCGTGCACGTCGCGCTCGTCTGGCAGCCGGGGGGATCGAGCGTGGCGGAGAGCCGCGTCTCCTCACCTCGATCGATCGTCGCGAGGCCGCCGACGCCGATCGTGAAGTAGGTGGGAAACGCGTACGGGAAGAAGAGGACGCGATAGCCGAGCACGAGCTCACCGAAGAAGCGCGTGACCGAGCGCTCCACGATCGGCTCCGTAGTGTCGCCCTTGCCCGCGAAGAGGACGCCGATGCGCGTCGTGATCGACACGCGGTCGTAGCCGACGATGCTGCCGCCGAGGTACGGGCCGAAGTACGACGAGGTCTTGCCGTCGATGTGCCACGCCACGCCGAACGCGGGGTCGCGGCCGCCCCAGCGGCCGAGGTACTTGCGCTGGCCGATCTTGCCGACGAGATGGGACAGATGCACGACCGGCACGCCGAAGCCGATGCGCGATTCGAGGAGGCGATCGGCGACGCCGATGACCTGGCCGTCGCACGTGAGCATCGGGCCGCCGGAATTGCCGGGCGAGAGCACGGCGTCGGTCTGGATGTACGCCTCGCTCTTCGCGCTGACGATGCCCTGCGAGACGCTGAAGTTGAGGAGCCCTTCGAGCTCACGCGAGACGCGGGGGAGGTCGCCGTACGGGTTACCGATCGCGAGGATCGGCGCGCCGACCTCGACGTTCCACCGCGGCTGGATGGGCGGAGCCTCGGCTGCATCCGCGAGCTCGAGGATCGCGAGATCGTGCTCCTCGTCCCACGCGACGACCTCGCCTTCGGTCGTGCGGCCCCCGGGAAACTCGACGCGGACGCCGCGCCCCAGGTCGACGACGTGCAGCGCCGTCGCGACGTGCTTCGGCGAGTAGAAGACGAACCCGGTGCCGAGCCCGCCGTCCGGACGAGTGATGCGAACGACGCTCGGCTTCGTGGCTTTGTAGACGCGCTCGATGAACGCCTGCTCGCACTTCGGCTGCGTTTCGTCTTCGGCCTCGCCGCGCTCCTTCGCCTTCGGGGCCGACCGGCCGTGGCCAGAATGCGCCGGCGGGGGTGAGGGAGGAACCGGCGGGAGCTGCGTGCCGGGAGGGACGGTGGGGAGGGGAGCCGGCTCGGGCGTTTGGGCCCGCGCGACGGACGACGCCGCGAGCGTGGCGACGACCCCGATCGCGGCGAGCCCGCGCTTCAAACGCCGCGCTCCCGCATGTACGCGAGGTAGTTGTTCGCCTGCACGACGAGCGGGCTCCGCGGGTAATCGCGGAGGAGCGCGTCGAACGTCGTCCGTGCGTCGCCGAAGCGATGCATCTTCAGGTACACCTCACCGAGGAGGAGCAGCGCCTCGGGCTCGAGGCCCGAGTCGATCTCCTCGGAGAGCGATGCGCCGCGCATCTGCGGTCCGCCGGCGAACGTGCGCATCGCGAACTGGATGCGAAGGACGGCAGCCTCGAAGTTGTCGCGGAACAGATAGAAGCGCGCGACGTAGAGCTCGTGGCGCATGAGCCGCGCGGTCACGTCTGCGAGGAGCTCGCGGATCTTCTGCGACTCCTTCGCGTTCGGGTAGTCGTGGACGTAGGCCTTCAGCTCCTTGAACGCATCGATGATGACCGCCTGGTCACGCTCGTCTGCGGAGGGAAGGAGGAACGACTCCGAGATCTGCTTGTACTGCGCCTCGGCGATGCGCGACCGGGCGTAGGAAACCTCTTCGACGTCCGAACGGTGGTCGTGCACGAACTGCCGGTAGCCGCGGATCGCTTCGGCGTACTTCTCCTGCTCGAAGTCGGCATCGGAGATGCGCAGCTCGGCGAGGCGCGCGTACTTCGAGTAGCTGTACTTGCGCTTCACCTCGCGAAGGAGCGCCTGCGCCTCGATCCAGTTGTGCGCCTCGAGCTCCTTCACGGCGGCTTCGTACGCGCGCTTCGCGTCGGCGGCGTACCCGAGCGCGGTGCGCGGCTCCGGCGTATCGCAGCCGGGCAGCGCGACGAGCGACACGGCGCCCGCGAGCGAGCTCGTCACGAGCAACGCGCCGAGAAGGCGGGCGGAGCGGGCCGGGGCAGGACGCATCGGCCGACGGCTGTACACCATTTTCACGCTCATTTCTCGCCTCGCCACCGAACGATGCGCATCGCGGGCGGCTCAGAGTCCGCTTTCGCCTGCCGATAGACGGCGCGCACGATGAGGCGGACCTTCTCCGCGAGGTCTTCAGGGGCCGGCGGACCGTCGATGCCCGCGTCACCGATGACGACGGTGACCTCGCCCTCGGCGGTCACCTTCACCTCGAGCGCGTACGTCGCATCCGGGATCGCCGCTTCACCCGCGTAGAGCCAAGGCGGATCTTCGGCGTCACGCGGACGTTCGAGCGCGATGCGGACTCCGGACTCGGGACGGTCACCGACGATGGCCACGACGGTCGTGGGCTTACCATAGACGCGGGCTCGACTGTCGAGCGGCGAGTTGTTAGACATCTCGCCGCCATGGTCGAGAAGAACCCGATCACCCCCGAGGGCGCCCATAAGCTCCGTGAGGAGCTCCATCACCGCAAGACGGTGGAGAGGCCGCTCATCACGCAGATGATCGCGGAAGCACGCGCGCACGGCGACCTCAGCGAGAACGCGGAGTACCATGCGGCGCGCGAGCGCGGCGGGTTCAACGAAGGCCGCATCAAGGAGCTCGAAGACAAGCTCGCGCGCGCGGAGGTCATCGACCCGGCGAAGCTCGCAGGCACGAGCAAGGTCGCGTTCGGCGCGACGGTGAAGCTGATGAACACGGAGACGGAGGAAGAAGCCGTCTACCGCATCGTCGGCGCCGACGAGTCGGACATCAACCAGGGCTCGATCAGCATCACGAGCCCGATGGCGCGCTCGCTCGTCGGCAGGGAAGTGGGCGACGAGGTGAAGGTGCGAACGCCCGGCGGCGAGCGCCTCTTCGAGATCCTCGAGGTCACCTTCAAGTAGCGCTTCCCGCACGCCGACCGGGCGTGCGGCTCCTTGCGTGAGAAGAGCGGGATGGCTTTCGCGTCGCTCCTCCGCAGCGCGCGCGCGTGGCTGACCGAGCCCGACGCGGCGAAGCTCGGTGCGCTCGTCGCGAAGAGCCGTGAAGCGAGCCCGCGCGTCCCCAAGGCGCGCCGTGCCGACTGGGAGCGCCTCTTGGCGGGGCTCGCGAAAGAAGAGGAGGCGGCGGAACGTACGCGCGCGCGCGTCGAGGGGCTCGTCCGCGCCTGCCGCCTGTTCCAACGCGACGAGGCGCGAGAGAAGAGGCAGCGGGAAGCGCCGCGCGAGCCTCCGCCGCTCGACGCGCTCGACGCGGTGGACCGATTGCCCGGGCTCGGCCCGACCGCGCGCATCGCCCTCGCGGAGCACGGGATCCGGACGGTCACCGATCTCGTGTGGCTCGCGCCGGCGGCGTGGGACGACCTTCGCGAGCCGATGCGTCTCGCCGATGCGGTCGCCGCTTCGAGGGCGACGTTCGAGGCGACCGGCGGCGCGGTGAAGCCGCCGCGCGTCGCTGCCGCGGCGGTCGTGAAGACCGCGAGCATCGTGCCGATGCGCGGCCGTCGGTCGGTCCGGGTCACGCTCGCGGACCCGACGGAAGAAACGTGCAAGCTGCACGCGTTCTGGTTCTTCTTCGCGCATGGCGTCCTCGCGGTGGCGAAGCCGGAGAGCCCGGTCATCGTGGTCGGGCGCTTCAAGGCCGAGCCGAAGAAGAAGGGCGGGCGAACGCTTCCGCCGGCGCGTACGGCGCACCCGGAGATCTTCACCGATGGCCCCGAAGCGCGCGTCGTGCGCGCCCGCTATGCGCGGCTGGGACCGCGCGAGGCGGTGCTCCGGAAGGCGATCGCGCACGCCCTCGCGAACGGCGTTTCGCCCGATCCGGTCCCCTCGGCAATTGCGGCGCGCGAGGAGATGCCGGACGCGGCCGAGCTCCTCGCGGAAGTGCACGCGCAGCGCGGCGCGCCTCCGACCGACGAAGCGAAGCGGCGCTTCGTGGAGCGGCTCGCCTGGGCCGAAGCGTTCACGCGCGTCTGGGAGCGGCTCGGGGCCGAGGGTGAAGACGCGGGAGGGGGAGCTCCGCGTCTCGCGCGCCGCGTGGACCTCGAAGCGAAGCTCGAGGCGGAGCTCGGGTTCGCCTTCACGGAAGGGCAGCGAGTTGCCATCGCCGACGTCGCGCGTGATCTCGAGGAGCGGAGGCCGATGCGGCGGCTGCTGCTCGGCGACGTGGGGACCGGGAAGACTGCCGTGGCGCTCGCGGCGGCGGCCCAGTGCATCGCGAGCGGCATGCAGGTCGCGGTGCTCGCGCCGACGAGCGTGCTCGCCGAGCAGTACCTCGATGCGCTGCGTCCGCTGGAGCGGGCCGTGGGCGCGAAGGTCGCGTTCGTCGCTGCCGGTCTGCCCGCCGGGCTGCGTCGCGCGACGGAAGAATCGGTGGCGAGCGGCGCGGCGGACCTCGTCGTCGGCACGCATGCGCTCCTCGCGGAGGGCCTCGCCATCCCGCGGCTCGGGCTCGTCGTCGTCGACGAGCAGCAGCGCCTCGGCGTCGCACAACGTCTCTCGCTCGTGAAGAAGGGTGCGCGGCCCCACCTCCTCACGCTCAGCGCGACGCCGATCCCGCGGACGTTGGCGCTCGCGCTGCGCGGCGAGCTCGCGACGTCGACGCTCCGCGAGCGGCCGGCGAACCGACCCGCTGTCGCCACCGAGCTCCGAGGCAAGAGCGCGCTCGGGTCGGTGATGGCCTCCGTCGAAGAGGCCTGCGCGCGCGGCGAGCGCGTCTTCTGGATCGTCCCGCGCATCGAGGCGGCGCCCGTCGAAGACGACGAGGAGGCGGAAGCGGATCCGCTCGCGTCGGCAGTCGAGCGACGCGAGCTCCTCGCTTCGGCGCTCGCCGCGTCGAAGCGCAACGTGGCGCTCCTGCACGGGGGCATGAGAGCGGCCGACATGCGCGCGACGATGACCGCGTTCCGCCGTGGCGATGCGGACGTCCTCGTCGGCACGACCGTCGTCGAGGTCGGCGTCGACGTGCCGGAGGCGACGCTCATCGTCATCGAAGACGCGGATCGGTTCGGGCTCGCGCAGCTCCACCAGCTCCGCGGCCGCGTGGGGCGCGGGAGCCGTCCCGGACGATGCATCCTCGTGCACCCGGAGCCGCTGGAGGGTGCCGCGAAGGCGCGCCTCCAGGCGCTCGTCGAGCTCTCGACGGGCGAGGAGATCGCGCGGGCAGATCTCGAGCTCCGGGGGGCAGGGGACCTCGGCGGTACTCGGCAGCATGGCGCACCCGACGAGCTGCTCTTCCTCGCGAGCGGTGCCGCCTATCCGTGGCTCTCGCGGATCGAGGAGGACGTGCGCGCGATCGCTGCCGTCGACCGCACGCTCGCGCGACCGGAGCATCGCGTCCTCGGCTCGCTCGTGGCTCGCCTCGGGCACGCGATCGCCGTCCGCGAGGAGGCGGGATGAGCCGGCTGGCGACGGTGCGTACGTTCGCGACCGACGTGGGCGGCGTGCTCGCGACGTGGATCGCATTCCTCGCGCTCGAAAACCTCGTCGTCGGCGTCGCCGAGCGCGATCAGTTCGCCGGGTCATGGGAGATGGCGCACGCGCGCTACTTCGTGAGCCCCGTCGCGATTGCTGCCGTCGTCCCTCTCGCCGTGGCCGTCGTCGCGCTTGGCTCTCTGTGGGCGGCACGACGCGCTACCGCGCTCGTCGCATTCGCGTTCGCCGTGGGAGGCGCGCTCGCCTACGGCGTCTCGGGCGGACGTCACTTCGCGAGCTGGGCAGTGCGCGCGCCGTTCATGGCCGTCGTCGCCGCGCTCGCGGCCGCCCTGACGTTCCTCGCAGTCCGGAGGGTGCCGCTCGACCGGCCACGGAGCGCGGCGGTCGTGGGTGCGCTCGTCGCTTCGCTCGCGTGGCTCGCCGACGCGCTCGTGCTCCGGCGCCTCTATCCCGCGCTCCACCTCGGGCTCTTCGGCGTCGCGCTCGCCGGATGCGCGCTGACCTACTTGGCGTTCCGGAATGCCGGTCGCGTGACGACCGTGATCGCGGTCGCGGCGCTCGCGACGGCAGCCGTATGTGCGGCCCGCGTCCGCGTGAGCGCACGCATGGTCGCCCGCGACGACAATCTGCGGCGGGTTCTCGTCGAGACGGCGCCGCTCCTCGGCCGCGCCGTGCTCGTCGCCGCACGTATCGCTCCGCCGGCGCCTCTCGATGACGACGCGACGGACACGGCGGTGACCGCCGCGGCGGTGACGCCGAAGACGGGTGCGCGCGCGCTCGACTGGACGGGCAGGGACATCGTCGTCGTGACGATCGATGCGCTACGCGCCGACCACGTGTCTGCCTACGGCTACCCGCGCGCGACAACGCCGAACATCGATCGCCTCGCCGCGCGCGGCACCCGTTTCGAGCACGCGTACTGCCCGACGCCGCACACCTCGTACTCGGTCGCGTCGATGATGACGGGAAAGTACATGCGCCCGCTCTTGGCCATCGGCGCAGGCGACGACTCGGAGACGTGGGCCAGCTACCTACGACACTACGGATTCCGCACCGCTGCGTTCTATCCGCCCGCGGTCTTCTTCATCGATGAGCATCGGTTCCGCGCGATGCAGCAGAGCGGGCTCGGCTTCGAGTACAAGAAGGAGGAGTTCGCAGCTCCGGCCCTCCGCCGCCAGCAGGTCGCCGAGTACGTCGCCAGCGCGCCGCGAGACAAGCCGCTCTTTCTCTGGGTGCACCTCTTCGAGCCGCACGAGCCGTACGTGCGCCACCCCGAGCACCCGTTCGAGGGCGAAGCGAGCGTCGATGCCTACGACAGCGAAGTCGCTGCCGCCGACGCCGTCGTCGGCAGCATCGTCGAGGAGGTCGAGCGCCGTCGCCCCAACGCCGTGTTCGTCGTGAGCGCCGACCATGGCGAGGAGTTCGGCGATCACGGGGGCCGCTACCACGGCACGACCGTGTACGAGGAGCAGGTGAGGGTGCCCCTCGTCGTCGCCGGTCCCGGCGTCGCCACGCGCGTCGTCGCCACGCCGGTGCAGACGATCGATCTCCTTCCGACCACGCTCTCGGCGCTCGACGTTCCTCCGCCCGCGCGCGTCCGGGGACGCGATCTCGGCGCGGTGCTCGCGGGCACCGCGCCGGCGAAGGAAGACGGCCTCGCGTTCGCGGAGACGGACGACTACACGCTCCTGGCACGCGGCGACCACCGACTCGTGTGCGTTCGCAAGATCGCGTCGTGCACGCTCTACGACGTCGCGCGCGATCCGCGGCAGCAGCATCCGGTGGAAGGACGGCGCGAGCGAGTCGCCGAGCTGCGTCGCCTCACGGCGGCCATCGAGCGCGAGAACGGAAGGCTCGAGGCGTCGGCGCTGCCCGAAGCGCTCCGCCGGGGGCTGCAAGGCGATCGCGACGCCGCCGAAGACGTTGCCGCGCTCCTCGACGACGCGCGCGTCGACATCCGGCGCGAGGCCGCGCGCTGCCTCTTCCGCCTGATTGCCGAGGGCACCGCGCAGCAGCTCAGGCGCGCGCTCGCGCGCGACGAAGACGCCGACGTTCGGAAATGGAGCGCGCTCGCGCTCGTACGCCTCGGCGACGCGCTCGGCGTACCGGGAGCCGCCGCAGACGCGGGGGCAGGGGGCGCGGCTGGCTCGCTCGTCGAGTCTCTGTTGCACGATCCCGACGCGCGCTTCCGGCTCGCCGCCGGCGTGGCGCTCGCAACGCGTGGGGACGCACGCGGTGAGAGCGAGCTCGTGAAGCGCTGGGAGGCGGCCTTCGTTCCTGGTGCGAGCGGCCACGGTGAGCTCGAAGAAGCACGCGAGCTCCTCGAAGCGCTGGCGAAGCTCCGGACGAAGAGCGCGGCGCCCGTGCTCGCGCGTTCGCTCGAAGACGTGCGCCTCCGGCCGTACGTCGTCGAGGCCCTCGGCGCGATCGGCGACGCACGCGCGAAGGAGCCGCTCCTCGCGGCGTTCGCCGAGGAGCGCTACGTGCACGTCCGCGAGAAGGAGGCACGCGCGCTCGTCCTCCTCGGCGCGAAAGAGGAGCTACGTGCGCCGCTCGCACGCTTCGCCGGGGTCCCCGAGCCGCTACCGAACGCGCTCGACGTCGCGAAAGACGCGGGGCTCCTCGTTCCGGCGCGCGGCGGCTGGGTCGCGCCCGATCGTGACGCGCCACCCAGCCACGTCGACGTGGAGCTCGGCGTCGCCGGCTCGGGTCCGGCGCGTCTGCTCGCTCTGGGCGCCGAGGGAGCGCCGCTGCGGGTCACCGTCGACGGCGCGGACGTGACCGCGTCCGGCAGCGGGCCGCAATGGGCGGTCGAGCTCCCTGCGGTAGGGCCGCGCACGCGCGTCGTCGTCGACCATGCGGGCGGCACACGTGCGCTCTGGGTCGTGCGGCGGGCGGACGAGATCCCTCCGCCGGCGCCGAAGCCCGTGCCGCCGGCCAGCGAAGGCCGCGAAGGCGGCCTTTGACGCTGTAGGCCCATCGCTACTAGAGTCGCGCCCGTGAGCGAAGCGAGCGACGACAAGAAGCGCGAAGAAGCGGCCGAAACCGGCGCGGAGACCAAGGCCAGCGAGGCCGAGGCCGAGGCGGCGAAGGCTGCGGCCGACGCGCCAGAGGCGTCCGACTCCGAAAGCCCCGCCACGGGTGAGGAAGCCGAGGACGACGCCGCGCGGCCGGAAGCGATCGCCCGTCGCGTCGCCGCGCTCGGAGAGGAAGACGCCCTCGACCGCATCGCCGCGGAAGAGGAGCGCAAGCTCGCGGAGCGCAAGGCGCAGCGGAAGGGCAAGAAGAAGGGCGGCCTCGAGGTCGCGGCTTCGAAGAAGCTCGCGAAGATCGGAACGCGCGCCGAGCCGAAGCGCGCCGTCGCCGTCGCGGCCGACGCCGATCCGCTCATCGAGAAGACGACGAAGCTGAGCGAGTGGGCGAAAGAGAACCAGAAGACGGTGCAGATCGTCGGCGCGCTGCTCGCCGCCGCGCTCCTCGGCATCGCCGGCTTCCTCTACTACGACAACAAGCGCGAGACCGACGCGTCCGTGCTGCTCACGAAGGCGGTCGAAGACGAGCGCGCGCGCATCGGCGAGCCGCCGAAAGAAGACGAGAACGAGCCGCAGGAGCACGGTCCGATCTTCAAGACCTTCGACGAGCGCCGCGAGTCGGCGCTGAAGAAGTACCGCGAGGTGCAGGACAAATTCCCGAAGACGGGCGCCGCGATCCTCGCGCGTCTCGCCGAGGGCTCGCTGCTCCTCGACAAGCACGACGCCGACGGCGCGATCAAGGCGTACGCCGACGTGAAGGGCTCCCCGCTCGCGGCGGCCGACAAAGAAGTGAAGGGCCGCGCGCTCGAAGGCCTCGGCTTCGCGCACGAGCTCAAGGCGCGGACCGCGCCTGCGGAGGCCCCGAAGCACCTCGACGAGGCGCTCCAGGCCTACAAGGAGCTCGAGAACACGGTCGACGTCCGCGGGTTCAAGGAGCTCGCCATGTACCACCAGGCGCGCGTCCTCCAGGAGAAGGGCGACAAGGACAAGGCGAAGGAAGTCCTCCTCAGCCTGAAAGAGCGCGTGAACAAGCTCGACGACAACCCGGGCAACATCCCGCTCGGCCCGTCGTTCCCGTACCTCAAGGAAGTCGCCATGGATCGCCTCCGCGAGATCGATCCGAGCGCCGCGCCGAAGCAGCAGGCCGCTCCGGGCGGTATGCCGAGGCTCTCGCCGGCAGAGATCCGGAAGATGATGGAGAACGCGCAGAAGAAGGGCGCGGCCGGCGGCGACGGACACGGCCACTGATGATGCGCGCGCTCTCGAAGGCCACCGCCCTAGCGGCGGTCGTGCTCGCGGCTAGCGGGTGCGGCTTCGCCGATCAGTTCAGCGGCGACCGCGTCAACCCGGAGGTGCCGACCTGGTACCACCGGCCGAGCGGCTCGATGAACATCTTCGTGCACCGTTCGATCACGGTGCCGGGCCGGCCGAGCGGCGAGGACTGGGAGCGGGGCAAGCCCGAGATCGATGCCGCGCACGGGCGCGTGTTCGTCGGCTCGGCCGACCGCGGGTTCTACGCGCTCCGCACCGGCGACGGCTCGACGATCTGGCGGTTCGAGACCATCGGCGTCGTGCAGAGCGAGCCGCTCTACGACCCCGAGATGGATTACGTCTACTTCGGGTCGAACGATGGCGCGCTCTACTGCGTGCGCGCGATGACGGGGGAGCTCGTCTACCGCTTCGACACCGGCGCGGAGGTCTCGAAGAAGGCCGTGCGTGCCGGCGAGACGCTCTACTTCTCGAACGCGTCCGACTTCCTCTTCGCGATCGATCGCCGAACCGGCAAGCAGCGCTGGCAGGTGCACCGCACGCCGGCCCTCGGCATGGAGATCAGCGGGCACGCCGGTCCCGCGCACGATCCCGCCACGAACCTCGTCTACATGGCGTACTCGGACGGGCACGTCATCGCGTACGACGGCAGGGACGGCGCCGAGCGGTGGACGCCCGTGGACCTTTCTGCGGAGGCCGAGCAGGCCGGCGGCGAAGCGCCCCGCTACCTCGACGCCGACACGACGCCGATCGTCGACGAGCACCCGCAGGGCCGCGTCGTCTACGTCTCGAGCTACGCGGGCGGCGTGTACGCGCTCGATGCGTCGAACGGCGGACGCGTGTGGTCGAACGACAAGGCCATCGGCGTGACCGACATGCTGCTCTGGCGCGAGCCCGCGCACCGGCCGAACCCGAACGGCCCGGACAAAGACGGTCCGATGATCCCGGAGCGCAAGGTGCTCGTCGCCTCGAGCGCCACGTTCGGGCTGACGGGGCTCGATCCGTACACGGGCCGCGTGCTCTGGCGGAACAAGGTCCCCGAGGGCGGCATCACTGCGCCCGTCGCGGTCGCCGGCGCGCTGCTCGTCGGCACGAGCCGCTATGGTGTCTTCCTGCTGTCGCCGCGGAACGGCCGCGTCATCGACGGCATGGACCTCGGCACCGGTTTCTCTCAGACGCCGGCCGCGTTCGGCGCGCGTGCGTACGTGATGACGAACGCGGGGACGTTCCTCGGGCTCGCCATCACGCCGCCGCTGCCCGTCGCGCGTCACGCCTCGCGCTGAGCGCCGCGTCCGCTCACCGCGAGCGCGCCGGGAGAATGATGCGGTACGGCGGCGCCGGGCCGTCGACGATCGCGTCCGCACCGAGCATGAGCCCCCAGCGCGCGGCCCACGCGTGCGGCTCCTCCGTGGTCGCAAGGCAGCGCGTCCCGGTGCGCGCGAGCAGCGCCGGCAGCCCGCCGGGCGCGACGTCGCTCCGGACGAAGAGCTCCTTGTCGCCCGCGAACCAGACCGGGAGATCGACCAAGTACGCGAGCTCGGGGTCCGGGTGCATGACGACGCCCGCAGCGCAGCGCGAGTCGTCACGGAACAGCGGCGCGAGCTCGCGACCGCGCGGCGTGTCGGTGTGCGCGGCGAGATCTACGGCGTGCGGACGGCCTTCGAGCGCGCCAGCGACTGCGCAGTCGAGGAGCGCGACCACGACCACGAGAGCCAGCGCAGAACGGCGCTGCGCGAGGGCAGGGCGCTCGGCGGGGCGCACGTACGTCACGACGAGCCACGCGACGAGGAGGCCGATCTCCGGCGTCCAGAGGAACGCGAACCGCTCGTACTGATAGAACCACGCCGCATGGATGGCCGCGCCGACGACGACGGGCGGCAGGAGCGTTCGGGCGACCGCGCTCCGTCGCACGCGCGTCATCGCGGCAAGCGCAGCGGCGGTCGCGAGCACGCGCACCGCGCCCACGAAGGCTTGCACGGCGACGGGAATGGCGTGCTCGAAGCGGAGGTCGAACGCCGCGCCGAGGTGATAGACGAAGCGGACCGGCAGCTTCCAGAGCGGGATCCCGTGGTCCTTGATCTCGTTCGAGTACCGCGTGACCGCGCCGCCGTCGGTGCGATGCGCAACGAGCGAGAGCACGTAGAGCGCAGGCAGCAGGGCCGCGGCGACGAGCATCGGACCGCCGACGCGCGCGCGCCGGAGCTTCGGGTTCGTCATCACGTCGACGACGAGCAACGCGCCGAGCGGAACCGCTTCGGCGCGGGTCACCGCGGCGAGCCCGTAGAGCACGGCCGCCGCGAGCGCGTCGCGCGTGAGGCCGGTCTCGCATGCGCGAAGCCGCGCGAGGAGGAAGCTCGCGATGAGCAGCGCGGCGAGCGGCTCGGACATGGGCAACGCGGTCCACTGGATGACGGCCGGCGCGAGCACGCCGAGCGCAGCGCCGACCGCGGACGCGAGCGGAGGCAGGCCGAGGCGCTCGCCGAGCCGGTGCGTCACGGCGAGCGTGGCGAGGAGCGCGAGGATGTTCAGGACGAGCCAACCGGGCTCGCCGAGGACCTTCACGAACGGCGCGAGCGCAATCGAGTAGCCCGGGAAGAACTTCCGGTCGAAGCCGCCGAACCCGGGCTCGAACGGCCCGAGGCGCGCCAGCGAGCGAGCTTTGCCGAGGTAGTAGTAGCTGTCCGTCGTGTACGTCGTGACCGCGCGCGCCGCGAACACGACGGCGGCCGTGGCCGTCGCGGCCGTCGATGCGAGCACGAGCTGGGGCGCCGAGGGCCGCACGAGGAGCGCCGTTAGACCAACCCAGCGCGCGCTTGTCACGCACGTAACCGCGGGCGGTGGCGCCCGGGGCGCGCCGCAGGAACGAGGGGGGGGCGCTTCACGGAAGGCCGGAAAAACACGCTCCGGCCCTCACCCGTACGGCACCACGAATTTCGCATAAGATGCATTATGTAAACTGTGGGTACGGGGTGGGCCGGGCCGGATGCGCCTCCGGGAGAATCAGGCCGCGATGACACGCCCGAGCACCGCGAGATCGACGGGCTTCACGAGATGCTCGTCGCAGCCCGCCGCGCGTGACTTGATGCGGTCCGAGTCCTGGCCGTAGCCGCTCACGGCCACGATGCGCGCATGCTGGGTCGCCGGGTCGAGCCGCAGCCGCGCGGCGACCTCGTACCCGTCCATGCCCGGGAGGCCGATGTCGAGGAGGACGATGTCCGGCGTCAGCTCGTGCGCCATGGCGACGGCGGACACGCCGTCGACGGCGTGGAACGCCTCGTGCCCCCAGTTCTCGAGGAGCGCTACGAGCATCTCGCCGGAGTCGACGTTGTCGTCGACCACGAGAACGCGCTTCTTCGCACCGGCCGCCACTCCCGTCGCCGCCGGCACGGCGGCGGCCGTCGGCAGCGGCGGGGCGGCCACGGCCGGGAGACGCAAGGTGAACGTGCTGCCCTTGCCGAGCTCACTCACCGCGTCGACGGAGCCACCGTGGAGCTGCGCGAGACGGCGCACTACGGTTAGCCCGACGCCGAGGCCGCCCGCGCCGCGATCGATCGAAGGCTCCACCTGCAGGAAGGCGTCGAAGATGCGCGGCATGAGGTCGGCCGGAATGCCGATGCCGTCGTCGGACACCGCGATGGTCACGTCCTCGCCTTCGCGGTCGACGACAATCCGGATGTGACCACCGGAGTCCGTGTACTTGGCCGCGTTCGTGAGCAGATTCGTGAGCATCTGCTCGAGGCGAGCGCAGTCGGCTCGCGTGTACGCCGGCTGCCGGACGGCGAGCTCGATCTCGTGCTGCTTGCTGTCGGCGAAGGCCTGGGTCGCCTCGATCGCGCGGAGAGCTATCGCCGCGACGTCGACGACCTCCGGACGGAGGACGATCTTTCCGCGCGTCACCCGCGCGACGTCGAGAAGATCGTCGACGAGCCGCGCGAGCTGCTCGGCCTGACGCTCGATCACGGCGCGCGCGCGCGCGACGTTCTCGAGGTCGTCCGGTCGCGCGCGCATCACCTCGAGGGCACCCGCCATGGCGGCCATCGGGTTCCGCAGCTCGTGACCGAGCATCGCGAGGAACTCGTCCTTGCGCCGGTCCGCCTCCTGCAGCTCGGCGTTCAGGCGTGCCGACTCCTCGAGCGCCTTCTCCATCGACGCACGTGCTCCGTCCAGCGCGACGGCGAGATCGTTCGCGTGTCGTCCGGTCGCGCGCGCGACCTCCGCTTCCGCTCTCGACAGCACGGCCTCGTGCTCCGCGCGTGCGATGCCGCCGATCAGCGGTAGCGTCTCCAGCGTCTCCGCGAGCACACGCGAGTCCGGTTCGTCGCCGAAGAGCACGAGGGCATACCGCCCGCTCTCGTGCACGTACGCGGTCACGCGCGCCTTCGCGCCTTCGCTCTCGACCTCTCCATGGAACGTCCCTGCCCCCGCACACGAACGCAGGAACGCCCGCCATCGCGGGCCGGCGGCAACGGTCTGCGGGAGGCCGGGCGCCGGCAGGAGGACGCCGAGCTCCGGGTCGCGCACGTAGACGAGCACCCGATCGACGCCGAGGCGCGTCGCGAGCTGCGCCGCCGCTTCGGCACGAGAAGAGGCCTCCGCGAACCGTGCGAGGAGCGGCAGCAGCCCCGGCGCCGGCGTCACCTCACTCGTCACTCGGGGAAGACGCACACGACGGCGGTGCAGTTGTGGAACCCGCCGAACTGTCCTTCGGCGCGAGCGATCTGCCCGTGCGTGTTGCACCCGGCAAACCCCGTCGTCGGCCCCAGCGCCTCCGTCAGCGAGGCGAGCTCGAGGCCGAAGTCGTCTCCCATGCGCAGGCGCGTCGCGACGCAATCGAAGAACAGCGCGGCCTTCGGGCGGTGACCATGGAGCGCATCCAGCGCCGACTTCGTGGCGCGCGCCGCCGCGTCGACGGCAGACGTCGACGTCGTCCGCATGATGTGGACCTTCGCGCCGGCGGGAACCTCGGACGCGCACGCGATCGCGCCGTTCCCAACGACCGCAAGCGGCACGCGGAGGCGATGGCCCTCTGGCGTGTCGATGCCGATGATGTTGTGCAGGAAGAACGGGAGCGGGTCGTTGCGGTCGAACGTCTGTCCGGTGGCGCGCGCGTGCTCCTCGAAGGCATCGACCGCGGGGAAGCCGTCGAGGCTCACCAACGTGGCTCCGCTGACTTCCGTGACGCGCATCCCCTCGCTCGCCGCTTTCCATCCGTGGCCGACTCCGACCCCGAGCGGCTTCTTCGAGAGGATCTCGAGTGCAACGGCGGCATCCGACAGCGGCTCGGTTCCGTGGAACACCTGCGTACGCCGAAACTGCGCGTCATCGCCGGCGCCGCCTCCGAAGAACTGGTACTTCCCCGACGTCGCGACCGTGAGCTGATCGACGAGGTCGTCGGCGTGGCCGGCGAGCGCGTCCGTCATCACCAGCGCGGAGCGGTACGGGTACACGTGGGTGGCGAGGCCGCGGAACGTCGACACCATCTCGCGTGCGGCTCGCACCCGATCCTCGCCGACCCCGCGGGCGACGCCGACCGCAAGCTCCATCTCGTCCGAGCGCAGCGCCAGTGCACACGCGAGTCCCTCGCCGCGCATGCCGCTCGTGAACTCGCCTGCCGACGACGCACCGACGAGGATCTTCGGCTTCGTGCCGCGTTCCACGAGGCGGAGGAGCTCTCGATGGTCGTACCGCGGGGACGCGAAGAGGACGACGGCGTCGGGCGCCTCGCCGTCGAGCGCGCGCGCGAGCTGATCCGAGAGATCGCGCGCCGCCTCCGCGCTGTCCGTAGCGCGCGTGTACACGATTGCGATCTTGTTCATCGTACCGCCACTCTAGCGGCCGGCGCGATGCCGCTCGTGTGGCATCGCGCCCCGCCCACGGGACGGACGTGCTCCTCACGCCGGCTGAGTTCGTCCTTCTGCGGAGCTGCCGCTTCTGGGACAGCGCACCCGTCGCGACCAGGACGCGATCTCCGCGACGTGTCGAGGCGCCGGCGGGTTGACTCGCGCGCGCAAGTCTCCGACGTTCGTTGGCGATGCAGACGACGACGACGGCGGTCACGCGCGGCGCGATCCGGCGGCACGGCTACGGGTTCGTGCGTGCGCGCGCGGAGGCCGGACGCACGGTCGTCTCCGAGCTCCGCGCCACGAGCCCGCTCCGGTTCGTCCGGCCGACGTTCCCCGGCTCGCGCGCGGCATCGCTGTGTCTCGTCACGCTCGGTGGCGGCCTCGTCGACGGCGACGCCATCGACGCGGAGCTCGTCGTCGAGCGCGATGCGACGCTCGTGGTGTTCACCCAATCGACGACGAAGGCGTTCCGCGGCTCGTCGCGGCAGTCCATCCGCGCGCGGGTCGAAGGCACGCTCGTCCTCGTGCCCGACCCGGTCGCGTGCTTCGCGGACGCGCGCTACGAGCAGCGCATCGACGTGGCGCTCGAGGGCGCAGGCTCGGTCGTCATCCTCGACGGGTTCACGTCGGGCCGCGCCGCCTTCGGCGAGCGCTGGGCGATGTCTTCGGTCGATCTCGCGACGACGGTCTCGCACGGCGGCCAGCTCGTCGTGCGCGACGCGCTGCACCTCGCGCAACATGACGGAGACGGACCGATCGCGCCGCGGATGGACGCCTTCGAGGCCATCGTGACCGTGCTCGCCTACGGCCCCCGGGTTCGCGCGGTTTCCGACGGCATCCTCGGCAAGCCGGTACGCACCTCCGACGTCGTGGCCGCGCCGAGCCGCCTCGCGCAGGACGGAGCCGCCCTCGTCCGCATCGCCGCGACGTCGCCTGCGCATGCGATTGCCGAAGCGCGCCGGCGACTCCGAAACCTCCCCGAAATCGACGTGGTGGATCCTTTCGCATCGCGGCACTGAGCGATGCACCTATCCCCTCGCGATCTCGACAAGCTCCTCCTCCATGGCGCCGGCGTCCTCGCGCAGAAGCGCCTGGCGCGCGGCCTACGCCTCTCGTACCCGGAGGCCATCGCGCTGCTGGCGACGCAGCTCCTCGAGCTGATCCGCGACGGGCGCTCCGTCGCCGACCTCATGGATGTCGGCCGCCGCATCCTCGGGCGGCGTCAGGTGCTTCCCGGCGTTCCCGATCTCGTCCACGAGGTGCAGGTCGAAGGCACGTTCGAGGACGGCACCAAGCTCGTGACGGTGCACGACCCCATCACGCTGGAGGACGGCGATCTCGCGCTCGCTCTCTACGGCAGCTTCCTCCCGGTGCCGGACCTCGCCGCCTTCGGCTCCGGGCCGGCGGCAAGCGTCGCGGGCCTCGCGCCAGGGCACATCGAGGTCGCGCCGGGCGCCATCGAGCTCTACGCCGGCCGGCCGCGCACCACGCTCACGGTCACCAGCCGCGGGGATCGCCCCATTCAAGTCGGCAGCCATTATCCGTTTGCCGAGGTGAACGCCGCGCTCGACTTCGACCGCGTGGCCGCTGCCGGCAAGCACCTCGCCATCCCGGCCGGCACGGCGGTTCGCTTCGAGCCCGGCGAGACGCGCACGGTCACGCTCGTCGAAAACGCGAGGGACGCATGAGCCGCATCGACCGCCGCAGCTACGTTGCGATGTACGGGCCGACGACGGGCGACCGCGTCGCGCTGGGCGACACCGGGCTCGTCGTGGAGGTCGAGCGAGACCTCACGTCGTATGGAGACGAGTGCAAGTTCGGCGGCGGCAAGGTCCTCCGCGATCGCCAGGGCCAGATGGCCGGGGCGAGCGACGCCGACGCGCTCGACGTCGTCATCACGAACGCGCTCGTCCTCGACTGGACCGGCATCTACAAGGCGGACGTCGGCATCAAGGGCGGACGCATCGTCGGCATCGGCAAGGCGGGCAACCCGAAGGTCATGGCCGGCGTCCACCCGAGCATGATCGTCGGCGTCACGACCGAAGCGATCGCCGGCGAAGGCCTCGTCCTCACCGCCGGCGGCGTCGACTCGCACATCCACTTCATCTGCCCGCAGCAGGCGCACGAGGCCATCGCGAGCGGCATCACCACGTTCGTCGGCGGAGGCACCGGGCCCGCGGCCGGCACGACCGCGACGACGTGCACGCCGGGAGCGCGCCACATCGCGCTCATGCTGCAAGCGACCGATTCGCTGCCGCTCAACATCGGGCTCACGGGGAAGGGCAACACTTCCCTGCCCGCCGGGCTCGTCGAGCAGATCGCCGCGGGCGCCGTCGGGCTCAAGCTGCACGAAGACTGGGGCACGACGCCGAGCGCCATCGACTGCTGCCTCGGCGTGGCGGAGGGCGAAGACGTCCAGGTCACGATCCACACCGACACGCTGAACGAGTCCGGGTATGTCGACGACTCGATCGCCGCGTTCAAAGGACGGAGCATCCACACGTACCACTCGGAGGGCGCGGGCGGCGGCCACGCACCCGACATCCTTCGCGTGGTCGGCGAGGCGAACGTTCTCCCGAGCTCCACGAACCCGACGCGGCCGTTCACGGTGAACACGCTCGACGAGCACCTCGACATGCTGATGGTGTGTCACCATCTCGACCGCAGCATCCCGGAGGACGTCGCGTTCGCCGAGAGCCGCATTCGCGGCGAGACGATCGCGGCCGAGGACGTCCTCCACGACCTCGGCGCGATCAGCATCATCTCGAGCGACAGCCAGGCGATGGGCCGCGTCGGCGAAGTGATCTGCCGTACCTGGCAGACCGCCGCGAAGATGAAGGACGAGCGCGGACGCCTCGCCGAAGAGACCGGCTCGAACGACAACCTCCGCGCACGCCGGTACGTGGCCAAGTACACGGTGAACCCCGCGATCGCGCACGGCATGGCGCACGAGATCGGCAGCGTCGAGGTCGGGCGCTGGGCCGACCTCGTCTTGTGGCGGCCAGCCTTCTTCGGGATCCGCCCCGAGATGGTGCTGAAGGGCGGCTTCATCGCGTGGTCGCAGATGGGTGATCCCAATGCGTCCATCCCCACGCCGCAGCCTTCGTACATGCGCCCCATGTTCGGCGCGCTCGGCCGTGCGCGCGGCGCATCGAGCATCGCCTTCGTCTCGCAGCGCGCGGCGAGCGAAGGCACCGTGACGGGGTTGGGCCTCACGAAGCGCATCGAGCCGGTGCGTCGCTGCCGCGGTCTCGGCAAGCGCGACATGAAGCTGAACGACGCGCTGCCGTCGATGAAGATCGATCCCGAGTCGTACGAAGTGTTCGCCGATGGCGTCCTCCTCCGCGCGACCCCGGCGACCCGCGTGGCTCTCGGCCGCCTCTACTCGCTGTTCTGAGGCCTTCGTATGCGCGGTGCACCGTCCCCTTTCCTCCTCCTCCAGCTCGCCGACGGCGCATTCCCGTCCGGCGGCTTCGCGCACTCCGGCGGGCTCGAGGCGGCCGCGATTCTCCGCCTGGGCTCGGAGGTGGAAGCCTTTGCCCGCGAATCGCTCGTGCAGATCGGACGCGCCACCCTGCCCTTCGTGCGCGCCGCGTGCTCCGCGCCGCTCGACCTCGCAGACCTCGACGCGCTGTGCGACGCGAGCACGACGAGCCATATCGCCAACCGGGCCAGCCGCGCGCAAGGACGCGCCCTCGCGACGGCGGCCGCACGCATCTGGGACGACGACGAGCACGTCGCCGCAATCACACGCCACGCGCGCGGCGGCCCTGCCCATCACGCCGTCGTGTTCGGCGCGCTGTTCGGCGCGCTCGGCGTCTCCGCCGACGACGCGGCGGCGGCGTTCGTCCACGCGCAGCTTCGTGCCGTCCTCTCGGCCGCCGTGCGCCTCGGCCTCGTCGGGCCGCTCGAAGCGCAGCGCGTGCACGCCGATCTCGCGCCCGCATGCGAGCGGATCGTCGGCAAGAGCACACACGCCCCGACCGACGTTGCGCAGACGTCACCTCTCCTCGAGCTGTACGGCGCGCTCCACGACGAGCTCGACGGCCGCCTCTTCCAATCCTGACCGCGAACCCAGCGAGCCCCGATGCCTCACGACGGCCACCACCACGACGACCACGACCATGGCCACTCGCACACGCATCAAAAGATGTCCGGCCCGGGCCTCTTCCGCAGCCGTGCCCCTCGCCGTCCGCGTGACTTCGCGGCGCGTGCGTTCACGGTCGGCATCGGCGGCCCGGTCGGGAGCGGGAAGACTGCGCTCGTCCTCTCCATTTGCCAGAAGCTCCGAGACCGCATGCGCCTCGGCGTCGTGACGAACGACATCTTCACGCGCGAAGACGCCGAGTTCCTCCACCGGCACGAGGCGCTCCCCCCCGCGCAGATTCGGGCAGTGGAGACCGGAGGCTGTCCGCATGCGGCCATCCGCGAAGACATCACACCGAATCTCGACGCCCTCGAACAGCTCATGCGCGATGCCTCCCCCGAGCTCCTCCTCGTCGAGAGCGGCGGAGACAACCTCGCGGCGCAGTACAGCCGGGAGCTCGTCGACTTCACCATCTACGTCGTCGACGTCGCGGGCGGGGAGAAGGTGCCGCGCAAAGGCGGACCCGGCGTCACGCAGAGTGACCTCCTCGTCGTGAACAAGATCGACCTCGCCGCTCACGTCGGCGCAGACCTCGGCGTCATGGCGCGCGACGCCGAGCGGATGCGCCAAGGCGGTCCGATCTTGTTCACGCGCTGCAATGTCGGCCATGGTGTGGACGAGGTCATCGCCGCCGTGCTCGCCGCTCGGACCGAGGCGCTCGCACGATCGACCTAGCTCGAGCGATCCCGCCCTTGGCGGGTGCCAGTTCGCGCGCGCTAGGCTTCCGTCGTGGCCGAACCGCGCGAGCACGACTGCATCGAGGAGCGGCCGCCGCTCGTGGCCATGCTCGCGCCGCCGGTCGGGCTCGCGATCGGCGCGGCGTGCTTCGCGCTCGGGATGCCCGCCTTTCTCGCGCTCGCCGCCATGGCGCCGCCGGTCGTGTTCCCGGTCCTCTTTTCGACGCGGGAAGCGCGCGTCGAGGCGGGAGACGCGGGGCTCGCGATCGACGGGCGCCTCCGCCTACGGCGCGCAGACATCGGCGACGTGTGGTTCGAGGACGACGCGCGCTTCGGCACGCGCGTTCACGTGCAGCAGGCGGGGCGACGCGACGCGCGCACGTTCCGGTTCGCGAGCCGCGTCGACGCGCGAAGGTTCGTCTCGCGTCTCGGCGGGAGCGGCCGCGCGACGCGGAGTGAGTCGCAGGCCGTTCCGCACGTGGTGCTCGCGTGCGCGGCGATCGCCGTCATCCTCCTCGCCCCTGCCCTCGTCTCCGAGCGAACCACGCTCGGCTACTCCGTGCTCGCCGTGCTCTGCGCGGCGCTCGTCGCGGGCGGCATCTCGCGCACCGTGACGGTCGGCACCGACGGCTTCGAGATCGTCGGCGCGGGCCGGCGAAGGTTCGTCGCATACGAAGACGTGGTGTCGATCGCACCGAACGGCCTCGTCGAGCTCGCCGACGGCGGGCGCCTGCGTCTCGGTCCGGCGATCGCGAAAAGCGCGGCCCCGCTCGTCGGACGCGTCGTCGCGAGAGTCGACCGCGCCGTTCGTGAGCTCGATGACGAAGCTCCGTCCCCTTCTCTGGCAACACGCATCGAGACGCTCGCCGCGACGGGTGAAGCGGTCACTTCGTATCGCTCGGCCGCGCTGGAGGCGAGCGAGCTCTGGGCGCTCGTGCAGTCGGGACGCACGCCCCCCGGCCTTCGCGTTCGTGCCGTCGACCTCCTCCTCGCCGACGATCCGGCTCGCGCGAACGCCGCGCGTCTGGCGGAGCTCCTCCGCACGACCGCATCGACCGAGCTCCGCGAGGCGCTCGACGCACGCCTCGGCGACGATCCGCTCCGCCTCGGCGCGTAGCGCTCGCTACGGGCGAATCCCCCAGAGCTCCTCTTTCTGGGCGCGCGTGAGGAGCAGCTTCATCGCGTCGAGCAGCGCGCGGCCTTCGTGGAGCACGTGGTAGACCTGCTCGGTAATCGGTACGTCGACGCCGAGCTTCTGCGCGAGCCGGAACGCCGCGCGCGACGTGAGGTAGCCCTCCGCGACCGTCCGCTGCGACGCGAGGTACGCCGCCGCGTCCGCGCCCTCCGCCACCTTGAGGCCGAGCGTGCGATTGCGGGAGAGCGCGCCCGTCGCGGTCAGGATGAGATCCCCCATCCCGGAGAGGCCCATGAACGTGAGCGGATCGCCGCCGAGCGCTACGCCGAGCCTCGCCATCTCGGAGAGCCCGCGCGTGACGAGCGCCGCCCGCGCATTCGTGCCCATGCCGAGGCCGTCACACGCACCCGCGGCAACGGCGAGCACGTTCTTCATCGCGCCTCCGAGCTCGACGCCGATCGGGTCTTTGCTCGTGTACACGCGGAAGAACGGCGAATGCATCGCCTCGGCCACGTCCGACGCCGCGGAGACGTCTTTCGACGCGACGACCACGTCGGTGGGCAGCCCCGAGGCGACCTCGCGCGCGAAGCTGGGCCCCGACAGCGCGCAGACTTCGGCCGAGTTTCGCGCCGGCATCGCCTCGGCCGCGACATCCGTCATGAGGAGCAGGGTTCCCTCCTCGATCCCCTTCGTCGCGACGACGACGCGCGCGGCTTCCGGCACGTGCGGCGCCACCGACCGCGCGACCGCGCGCAAGTGAGCGGACGGCGGCACGAGGACGACGATGTCCGCGCCGCTCAGCGCCTCGGCGGGATCGCTCGTCGCGCGGAGCGTCCTCGGAAGCGCGACGCCTTCGAGAAACAGGCGGTTTTCGGCGCGTTCGTTGACGTCCGCAACCACCTCGGGCTCACGCGCCCAGAGCCGCACGTCGTGGGCGTTCCGTGCGGCGTGCGCTGCGAGCGCGGTGCCCCACGCTCCTCCTCCGACGACGGCAATCTTCCTCGGCACGCAGCCATCATACTCCGGCTGCGAGCTGCGGACGCCCGGCGTCGGGCTATTGGCCGGCGCCGCTCTCGAGCGCGCCCGTCACGAGCTTCGAAGGCGCCTCGCTCGCGATGCACCAGAGCTGGTGCGCCGCACGCGTCGCGCCGACGTAGAGCGCGTGCCGCGCCGCCGCGTTCTCCGCGTAGCTCGTCGCCGTCGTCTCGAGGAGGATCACTTCGTCGAACTCGAGGCCCTTGGTCTGGCGGACGTCGGTGACGTCGAACCCGCGCTCCCACGTGAAGTCTTGCTTCCGAACGCGGCGCACGTTCGGCACCTCGGCACGCGTGAGACCCTCGTAGTACATCTCCGCTTGCTGCGGGAACCGCGAGAGGAGCGCGACGTTCGCATCGGGCTCGCTCGCCGCGAGCTCGCGCAACGCGTCGGCGAGGAACGCGACGGCCTCGCCAGCGGACGAGAACGTGAAGAGCTCGACGGGCGGACCGTGACGATTCGCGATCGGCTCCGCCTCGTGCGCGAGAGGTCCGAGCACCGCGCGCGCGAAGCTCGTGATCTCGGCGGTCGAGCGGTAGCTCACCTTGAGCGGCTCGATCATGCCGGCGCCGCCCGGGACGCCGAGCTCCTTCAGCGTGGCGTCCCAATCGAACTCGGCGTTCGGGTCGTCTTCGTCCTTCATGCGCTGCGCCATGTCTCCGGCAAGCGTGACGGACAGCTGCGTCGGATCCGCGCGGCCGTCTTCCTTCAGGCCGGCGGCGAGGTCGAGCAGGATCTTGAGCTCGATCGGGCTCGTGTCCTGCACTTCGTCGACGAAGAGATGCGAGACGGTGAGCGGCGCGCCTTCGACGTCGATCAGCGGGCCGCGCATGACCTGCCACAGCCGCAGGATGAGCGCGTGATCTTCGGCGTCGAGCGAAGGCGATTCGCCGTCGCGGTCGCCTTCGGCACGGACGCGCGCCTGACGCACGCACCACTCGTGCACCTGATCGAGCTGCCCGCGGCCGAAGGAGCTGCCGAAGTGCGCATCGAGACGCTCACGGCTGGTCGTCACCTCGTCCCATGCGGCGAGAACGGCACGCGACTCGGAGCGCAGCTCCTGGCCGAGCGCTTCGACGGCACTGCGCGTGACGTGCGGCAGATCGGTCGAAGGCTTCACGTCCTTCAGGTCCTTCTTGCCCGCGAGCCACTGGCCGAGCTGCGTGACGCGACGGTCGGCGACGCCGTGCGTCGCGCGCCACGCGGCGAGGACGCGATCGCTCTCGGGCCAGCGACCGGACCCCATCGCCGCTTCGACCTTCGTGTCGAGGCGCTTCTGGACGTCGCGCGCGACCGCCTCGATCGCGTGCAGCATCCCCGGATGCCCCTTCACGCGCGAAACGAGCGGCGGAGTCTCTTCGCTGATCGCGCTCGGGAGCCGCGGGAAGAGGTCGTGAAGGACGCGAACGGCCCACCGCGCGAACGTCATCACCGGCACGCCGTCGACGCCGAGCGATGGCAGGACGCGGCTCGTGTAATGGATGAGCGCTTCGTTCGGCACGATGACGAGCATCTTCGGGCCGCGGAAGCGCTGCTGGTTCGTCGAGTGGAGATACGCGACGCGGTGCAGGCCGACCGTCGTCTTGCCGCTGCCCGCGCTGCCCTGGATGGCGACCAGCCCGAGCCCCGGCTTCGTGATGAGGTCGTACTGCTCCTTGTCGAGCATCGCCGCGATGGCTGGAAGGAGCCGGTCGGTCGACGTCCCCTTCCCGCGCCCATCGGCGGCCGGGAGGCTCCCCGCGCTCGCGACCGGCGCCGCGCCTTCGCCCTTTCCGGGCAGACGAAGCCGCGCGGTCATCGCCTCCGCGCGGCGCCAACGGCCGTCCGGCTCGCGCACGAACGTGCCTTGCGGCGCGGTCACCTTGCGGAGCTCTCCATCGACGATCGCGACCGTGCGGCGCGCGAGCACGAGACCCTCGACGGCCTGATCGCCGAGCGTCTCCTCGTAGGGATCACCCTCGCGGTAGCGGTAGAAGATCCGGCTCACCGGGGCGTTGCGCCAGTCGACGATGCGGATGCCGGCGGCGGCATCGAGGTACTGCTTCGAGCCGACGAGCACGTCGCGACGACGCTCCTTCGCGGGAGCGGAGCGCCCACGCATCGCGATCGTCTCCTCGAGCCGGAGATGCGCGAAGTACGGGCTCTTGCGATCGACGGCGCCCACGTTGCCCTTGCCGCGGTGCGCACGGAGCGCCCCGAGCTGGTGCATCTGATCGAGCAGCGCAGGGAGATCTTCCGGCTTCGCCGCCGCGGCTGCGTCACGCAGCTCGAGGAGGCGGCGGTCGTCGTCCTTCAGCTGATCGGCAAGGAGCGGTCCGGTGGCTTGCGACGCGCTCTGCGCGGTCGGCTCGGGACCGAGCGCCCGCTGCACGACCTCGAGGAGACGGAGCTCCTCCGCGACGACGCGACGGCCCTCTTCGTCGTCTTCGAGACCGCGGATCTCGATCGCTTCGTTCGACGTTTCTTGGCTCACGGGAACGAGCGGACATACCACCCGCGCGTCCTCGGCTCTAGCGGAACTGCGCGCGCTCAGAGGAGCAGCTGGTCGCCGAGCGCGAGGACGGTGAGGTTCACGCCCTTGAGGCGCGCGCACTCACGCTCCACCGCCGCCTGGAACGCCGGCTTGATGTGATAGAGGAGCGTCGGCAGGTCCTTCGGCCGGCGGTACTTCTGCAGGTCGGGAAGGAGCGTCTGCGGAGTGTGGTGGCCGCTCACCGTCGCGAGCCGCTGCTCGTCGTTCGGGAAGCTCACCTCCATGAGCAGCGCGCGGAGGTCCCGCTCTTCGTTCAGCGCGTGCCAGAGGCGGTCGGTCGGCCCGGTATCGCCGGAATACGCGACCGCTGCGCCGTCTTTGTCGACGATGAACCCGCACGTATCGATCGTGTGGCTCACGGCGATGGCGCGGACGCCGTAGCCCGCGACCTCGGTACGGACCTCGGGCTTCAACGTCTTGTAGACGATGGTGGGGTTCTTCTTCGACGGAATCGCCGCGAAGTCCGGCCACACGAGCCCGTTGAAGAAGTGCCTTTTCAAGACGTCGAGCGTCGGCGCCGTGCTCGCGATGACGAGCGGCTTGCACCCGTACTGCACGCGGTTGTCGGCGATCGTCGCGAGGTCACGGATGTGATCGAGGTGCGAGTGGCTGACGAGGACCGCCTCGAGGCGGTACTGCATCTTCAGGTCGAGCCCGCTCGTGAGCGACCCCGCGTCGATCGCGAGGCGTTCGTCCAGGAGGAACGCGCTCGTTCGGTGCTTCGGGGTTTCCCCGCCGTGGCAGCCTACGACACGTAGCTGCACGGGGCTCTCCACCTCTCCGCGTGGCCGAACATCGTCGGAGACGAGCTTATCGCCTCGATTTCCGCCAAGTCAAAAGCGGTGTCGAGGGGAGGCGCTGTTCGCATGCGACCGCGCGCGTAGACTGCGCCGCATGCGCAGTGCATGGATAGGCGTGAGGAGCCCCGTGAGCGCGGCCGCGGTCGCGCTCGTGCTCGCCGCCGCGACGGGCGTGACGGGCGTGACGGCGCCCGGTTGCGGCGGGTCGACGGGCGGCGACAGCCGGATGCCGGGGTCCGCAGCGGCGGTGCCGGTCGCCGTGGGCGACCGCGCGCCGACGTTCTCGCTGCCGTCGCTGAACGGCGGCGGCCCGCTCGAGATCGCTCCCGGCAAGGTGGTCCTCGTCGACTTCTGGGCGACGTGGTGCGTGCCGTGCAAGAAGTCGTTCCCGAAGCTGCAGGAGCTCTACGCGAAGTATCGGTCGCGCGGGCTCGAGGTCGTCGGCGTCTCCGTCGACGAGGAGAGGACCGGCATTGCCGAGTTCGCACGGCGGGAGGGGGCGAAGTTCCCCGTCGGCTGGGACGACGGGAAGGCGGTCTCCGCCCAGTACCGGCCGGAGAGCATGCCTTCGTCGTACGTCGTCGGGAGGGACGGCATCGTGAAGCACGTGCATCGCGGCTACCACGAGGGCGACGAGGCCGTGATCGAGCGGGAGATCGCGGCGCTCCTCTGAAGGGGCGCGCGACGGAAGCGGTACAAAAAGGACGAGCCCCCGCCGCGCGAACGCGGAGGGGGCTCTTCGCTTCATGGCTCGGCTCGGCTCGGAGCCGAGGCGCGGGTCAGTCCATGTCGAAGTCGCCCATGCCGCCCATGCCACCCATGCCGCCCATACCACCCATGCCGCCGCCGCCACCGCCGCCGGCCTTCTTCTTCTCCGGCTTGTCGGCGATGAGGGCCTCGGTCGTGAGCATCATGCCCGAGACGCTGGCCGCGAACTCGAGCGCCGAGCGGACGACCTTGGCGGGGTCGATGACGCCGGCCTTGGTGAGGTCCTCGAAGGTGTCGGTCGCGGCGTTGAAGCCGAACGATCCGTTGTTCGTGCGGACCTTCTCGATGACGACGGAGCCTTCCTGGCCCGCGTTCTTCGCGATCTGGCGGAGGGGCTCCTCGACCGCGCGGCGGACGAGGGTGACGCCGAACTGCTGCTCGCCTTCGAGCTTCAGCGAGTCGAGCACCTTGCTCGCGCGGAGGAGCGCGACACCGCCGCCGGGGACGATGCCTTCCTCGACCGCAGCGCGCGTGGCGTGGAGCGCGTCTTCGACGCGCGCCTTCTTCTCCTTCATCTCGGTCTCGGTGGCTGCGCCGACCTTGACGACCGCGACGCCGCCCGCGAGCTTCGCGAGGCGCTCCTGGAGCTTCTCGCGATCGTAGTCGCTCGTCGTGTTCTCGATCTGCTTACGGATCGTCTCGACGCGCGCCTTGATCTCGTTCTGCTGGCCAGCGCCGTCGACGATCGTGGTGTTGTCCTTGTCGACCGCAACGCGCTTCGCCTGGCCGAGGTCCTTCACCGTAATCGTGTCGAGCTTGATGCCGAGGTCGTCGGAGATGACCTGGCCGCCCGTGAGGATCGCGATGTCCTTCAGCATCTCCTTCCGGCGGTCGCCGAAGCCCGGCGCCTTCACGGCGCAGACCTTGAGCGCGCCACGGAGCTTGTTGACGACGAGCGTGGCGAGCGCCTCGCCCTCGACGTCTTCCGCGATGATGACGAGCGGACGACCCTCGCGCGCGATCTGCTCGAGCAGCGGAATGATGTCGGCCATCACGCTGATCTTCTTCTCGCTGATGAGGATGTAGGGGCTGTCGATCTCGGCCGTCATCTTCTCCGTGTTGGTCACGAAGTACGGCGAGAGATAGCCGCGGTCGAACTGCATGCCCTCCACCACCTCGAGCTCGGACTCCATGCCCTTCGCTTCTTCGACGGTGATGACGCCTTCCTTACCGACCTTCTCCATCGCGTTGGCGAGCATCTCGCCGACGGTCTTGTCGCCGTTCGCGCTGATGGTGCCGACCTGCGTGATGTGAGCCTTGTCGTTCGTCGGCGTCGCGAGCTTCTTGATCTCGGCGACGATGGCCGTGACGGCCGCGTCGATGCCGCGCTTCAGCTCCATCGGGTTGTGGCCCGCTTCGACGAGCATGAGGCCCTGCGTGTAGATCGCCTGGGCGAGGACCGTGGCCGTCGTCGTGCCGTCACCGGCCTTGTCGTTCGTCTTGCTCGCGACCTCGCGCACCATCTGTGCGCCCATGTTCTCGAACTTGTCGGCGAGCTCGATCTCCTTCGCGACCGTGACGCCGTCCTTCGTGACGACCGGCGCGCCGAAGCTCTTCTCGATGACGACGTTGCGGCCCTTGGGGCCGAGGGTGACCTTCACCGCGTCGGCGAGGAGGTTCACGCCGTGGAGGATGCGACCGCGGGCGTTGCGACCGTAGTGAATCTGCTTTGCGCTCATGGTTCTTTTCTCCTCTCAGCTCAGCTCAGGACCGCCAGGACGTCGTCCTCGCGGAGGAGGACCAGGTCCTCGCCGTCGACCTTGACCTCGGTGCCCGTGTACTTGCCGAAGAGCACCTTGTCGCCCGCCTTGACCTCCATCGGAACGGTCTTGCCGTTCTTGAGGGTCGTGCCGGAGCCCACCGCGACGACGACGCCCTCGAGCGGCTTCTCCTTCGCGGTGTCGGGGATGATGATGCCCCCCTTGGTCTTCTCCTCTTCTTGCGTGCGCTTGACGACGAGGCGGTCGGACAGAGGACGGATCTTCATGAGGTCTTCCCGTGAGTTGGGCCGCTCCAGCCGGGGGCCGGAGGCGGGCTGTTAGCACTCAGCCTAGGTGAGTGCCAGAATCGGCGCGCAAACTAGGCGTTCGCGCCGCGGCGTCAAGGGCTGCCGTGCACAGAACGGCGTGGAACGGCGACACGCCTCGGACGACCTGAGGCGTTCCGCCCTGCATCAGCTCCCGAAAAGCTGGCAGATTTCGTAGGCTTGATTGATGCCTGAGCCTCCGGCGCGAGCACGTCGCTCGCGCCTTGAGGAGCCGCAGATGGGAGCTTTGCTGAGCAAGGGATCGGACAAGGGCGGGCCGCCGCGCCTCGTGCCGGGCCTCGCCGTTCGGGCGGGACAGACGATCGCGGGCAAGTACCGGGTCGAGGAGCTCCTGGGGTCGGGCCCATCGGGGGTGGTTCTCGCCGCACGTCAGGTCCTCGTTCGCCGCGCGGTGACGCTCAAGATCCTCGCGACGTACACCGAGGCGCAGGCGGAGCTCCTCGACCGCCGAATCGCGAAGGCGCGGCGCGCCTCGCGGCTCAAGGGTCTGCACGTCGCGCGCATCCTCGACATCGGCCTGACCGAGGAGGCGATGCCCTACGTCGCGACCGAGCGCCTCGAGGGCACGACGCTCGACGCGGAGCTCGCGGCACGCGGGAAGCTCCCGGTCGACGAAGCGATCCGCTGGATCCTCGAGGCTTGTGAAGGCCTCGCCGAAGCGCACGCCGCCGGCATCGTGCACGCCGACCTCAAGCCGCAGAACCTGTTCCTCGCGACGAACGTGAAGAACGGTGGCGACGGCAAGGCGGCTCGCGATCCGCGCGTCCTCAAGATCCTCGACTTCGGCAGCACGAGCCCGCTCGAGGCGATCGGAGACCAGAGCGCGTCCGCGTTCTTCGGATCGCCGGCATTCCTCGCGCCGGAGCAGATCCAAGACGCGACGCACATCGACACGCGCGCGGACATCTGGGCGCTCGGTGCCCTGCTCTACAATCTCGTGGCCGGGTCCCTGCCGTTCCAGGCCGACACGCTCTCGGGTGTGCTCGTCGCGGTCGTGTACGACGCGCCGGCGCTCCTGACCGACGCCCCCTACGATCTCGCGCGCATCGTCGCGCGCTGTCTCGACAAGGATCCCTCGAAGCGGCCGCGCGACGTCGCCGAGCTCGCGAAGCTGCTCGCGCCGTTCGCGGCCGCGGAAGACGCGGAGATCGTCGCGCGCATCGCGGCGATCCTCGAGACGACGCCAACGTCCGAGCCGATGCCGCTCAGCGACGCCACGGCGGAGGACGACGACTCGATGCCTCCGACGTCGGTGGACGTGCCGACCACGCGCGACTCGGCCGATGCGCTTCCGCTGGTACGCCGTCGCGGCGGACGTGACGCGCGCGGTGCGCTCGGAGCGACGACGGTGGTGGCGCCCTACGGCGACGTCACGCGTCCTTCGCAGCGTGTCGTGCGCGAGCGGCGCGCGCGTCGCTCGCATGCGTCGGCATTCGCGGTGCTCGGAGCGGCGGCTGCGCTCGCCATCGCGAGCGTGATCGCGGAGCCGCCGGCGAGCCGCCCGCGGCCGGGCGTCGAGATCGCTTCGCCCGCCGCGGCGGGGCCCGGCGGCGAGGTGCACGCATCGGTTCCGGCGTTCGTGCCGCCAGGCGACGAGCGGAACGATCCCGCCGTTCCGACGCCGGTGGTCGGTACGCTGACGCCGACGACGCCCGCCGCGCTGCCGAACGCGGCGGCGGCTCCGGCGGAGCCTTCCGTCGCGTCGCCGCACGCTTTGCCTCCGGCAGCTCCGGCGACCGCCTCCCCCGCTTCGGTGCCCGTGCGGGCGCTTCCCGGGGCAGCGTCGCAGTCGCCGCGCACGGCGCCTGCGCGGCCGAGCGCGCCGACGGTGAAGGCGGCGCAGGGCTCGCGTCCGAACGCACTGACCGCGGACCTGCCGACGACGCGCTCGTCCTCGCGTCGGTCGCATTTGTCGAAGACGCCGCCGCCCGCGCCCCCCAACGCCGTCGCGCGCCGCGACGACACGTACGTGCGAAACCTCTTCACCGAGCGAAAGTGAGGAGGGGGCTCTCCGCCGCGCGAGCGGCCGAGCGCGGGGCGAGCGGCGCCGCATGGTCTCGCGAGGGCGGTTGCTAAGCCCTCGTGAGATCACTGCTTGACAAGATCTGCAGCGAAGGTAAGGTGCGCGCCCAAGTTGCCCCTGCGGCATCGCCAGCTCCCGCTGATGGGGGATCGTCTAATGGCAGGACGACGGATTCTGGCTCCGTCTATCTAGGTTCGAATCCTAGTCCCCCAGCCAGTCCTGCTTCGCTTCGCAGTCTCGTTGCTCGTGCGTCTCTCTTCTTCTCTTCTCCCGTAACAAGGACCAAGGCCCCATCGTCTAGCGGTTAGGACATCGGCCTCTCACGCCGGTAACGCGGGTTCGATTCCCGCTGGGGTCGCCAACCTCGAAAGAGGAAGCGACGTGAGAACTGGGCCTCGAGGGCAACCTCGGGGCTCTTTGCTTTTGTCCGCAGCGTCTCTCGCATCTCGATCGACGCACGCGTGGATCGTGGGCGCGCTGTCACGGCGCAGTACCAGCGCGGACCCGCGCTGACGTCACTCGTAGAGATACCGGAGGCGCGGCGCGATCTTCACGAGCTCCCGCATGAAGCTGGCGGCGTCGTCTTCGACGACCGCGCTCGCCGCAGGTGGAGACTGCACGGCGTTGCCGCAATGGAGAGCGCCCCGCCGCGCGAGCTCGACGATGGGTACCTCCCCGTCGCGCTGCTCGCGCGCTACGGCGGCGCGCCATCGCCGGATGTCGCGATCGAGGGCGTGTTCCGCTTCGCGAGGCGGCACACCGCGCGTGGGGTAGGCCACGTGCGAGCCATCGCCGAAGTGTCGCGCGATCTTGGCGAGCGAGCGCCGCACGATCGCGAGAAACGACTGGCTCTTCGGTGGATCGCCACCATGAATCCTCCGGTACGCCGCGCGCAAAAGGTCCAGGCGAAGGAAGGCATGCATCGCCGCACCGATCGCGTCGACCCCGCGGCTCGTCATCATCACGCACTTCGCTCGTCGATCGTGCGATGGCGTGGCGCGCCGAACGAGCCCGCACGCCTCCATCCGCTCCACGATCTTGCTGATCGTCGCGGGCGCGAGACCGAGCGCCTCTCCGATCTGCCGCTGCGTGAGCACGTACCCGCTCGACTCCTTGATCGCGTACAGCACGTCGAAACGCGCAGGCGTCAGCCCGAAGAGAGCCGCCATCGGCTTCGCAAACTCCACCGCCCGCAGATGCGCCCTTTTCAACCGAAACATGACTTCGTGCATGCGCGACCTCCCGCGCTGTCGCACCTCCAATTCCCGTGCCCGCCTCCGAAAGCCGCCAAGCAACCAGGCCCCGTCCGCGACCGACGGTGTCCCCGCACGCCGAATTCGTCGTTGTTTCGCGGGCGAACGATTGGTCGTTCGCGCGTGGCCGGGCCGGCAGCGCGCGAGGCCGTGGAGTGGCGGAGGGGTGGCCCGGGCCGGAAACGGGCCGGCCCACGGGCCAGGCGGCGGTCCGCGGGCGACGCGGTCGCCGGCTGCCGCGTCGCGCCTGAACCGGCGCCGGGGCGGCGGCACGCTACGTCGCCGGAGCGGAGCGGAGCGGCGCGAAGCGGACATTGGCGGACGCCGAGAAGTCGCGCGCGCGCAGCAGCGTCGCCGCGGGGCGCTCCTCACGGCGTGAGACCGCTACGCGCGATCTGCGGATCGGTTACGACAGCACCGAGTGCGGAGGAGAACGCGACTCTTCGCGCGCCGCCTGGAGGTGAAGGCAATGAAGCGCATCAACCGTTCGCTCACCACCATCTGCTCGGACGATCTCGAAGGAACCAGGCGGTTCTACACGCGGCTCTTCGACTTCCGCGTGACCTTCGAGAGTGACTGGTTCATTCACCTCGTCTCCGAGGACAAGCACCTCGAGCTCGGCCTGATCCGCCGGGACAGCGACCTCGTTCCGCCGGAGTTCCAGACGAAGCCGCAGGGCTTCTATGTCACGTTCGTCGTCGACGACGTCGACGCCCTACTCGCGATGGTCCGCGCGGAGCGCTTCGAGCTTCTCGAGGCGCCGCACGACACGCCCTACGGTCAGCGCCGAATGCTCCTCAAGGATCCGAACGGCGCCCTCGTCGACGTCTCGGCGCCGATCCCGAACTTCGCCATGTAGCCAGACCCTAGAGGTAGGGGCCGCTGCGCCGGCGCGCTCTCGTTCGCGACGAGGCGAACGCGAGAACGCGCGCGGCGCCCCGCGAACGTCAGACCTCCGTATCGCAGGTGCAGGCGTTCTCCGTGCAGTTCATCTCGTGCCCGGCGCAGTATCCGCTCTTGATCATCGCGATGCAGTCTTCCGTGTCCGTGCACGCGCACGAGTGCCGGATGGTGTCGCCGACGTCGATCTTGCACTCATAGTTTTCGGTGCCGCCGCTGCCGGATCCGATCGCGGCGCAGCTCTGCAGGCCGGTGCTCGACTCTTTGCACATCTCGAAGCGGGCGCTGCTCGAGACCACTTGCCCGCGCACGTACGCCCGGCCGTCGACCGCAAAGACGAGGACGTCACGCCCGGAGAAGACGCGCACGCGGCCGTCGCGAGAGCCCTGCGCCGTCGCCAAGGTCGTGAGCTGCGCTGTCGTCTCGCGCGTGTCGTCGCTGCCGGCGCTCGCGACGACGGGGAAGCCGAACACGGCAAGCGAGACGACGGCGATGGCGGCGCGAAGGGCGGGGGTCTTGGAGTTCATCATGAGCCGCCGGGGCTGCAACGGCTGAGCCAGCGAAAAACCCGCGCGATTCCCGCAGCATTTCGCTGGCTCGCAAGAACTCGCGTCGCAGGATCTCGAGTCTCGCGGGCGCGCTCTCGAAATTTCGCGAGACGCGCGCCGGCGCGGAACCCCGCGTCCCCGTCCCTCCTCGCATCGCAGCTACGGCGATGGCGGCGGCAACGGCGGAACCGCGAGCCACGCGGCGGCTCCCGCGCCACCACGCGCCTCCGTCGAGATCCGGAGCGCCCGCGCGAGCGGCTTGCCGCCGAGCACGAGCACCGTCGGCTCGTCAGACGCGAGCTCCGCCCACTTCTTCTGCCACTTGCCGCCGCGCTTCACACCCACGATGCATGGGCCGGCGACGTCGGAGGGGCCATTCAAGACATCGATCGTCAAGGGGCCAGGGTCGCGGCACGCGTACGCCGGTCCGTACGGGTCGACGTCCCAGCGGACCTTTGCGCCAGGCGCGCTCTTCAGCTCGACGAGGACGGCGCAGTCCGTCCGCTGCTCCGGATTCAGCGACCCGGGGTCATCGCCTGGCGCGAGCGCCGGACACTTCGTGCCCGTCACGCGAGCGGAGATCGACGGCCCGGCTGAAACCCAGGTGCCCACCGGCGCTGCAGCCTCGAGACGTCGCGGGAACGCGCTTTCGACGTCCGCGAGGTAGCGGACGACGATCGCGCGAAGGCGCGCTTCGCGGGGCGTCACCTCGGCGGTGCGTCCGAGCTCCCTCGCGAGAGCGCCGGCGATCCGCACCGCGCGCCCCGCGCGATCGGCGACGTCGTGAACGAACGCCGTCGGTCGAGGGTCCTCGTCGCTTGCCTGCAGCACTTTGTCGGCCTCCGCCAGCGCGGCATCGGCTTTCGGAAGCAGCGCGCCCACCGCGACGTCGCGCGTCGCCGCGCGGCACTCCACCGCGACGGTCTTCTCCACGAGACGGAACGCCGAGCGACCGTCTGCCGGCACAACGACGGACCCCACGACGACGCTCGCGTCGAACGTCGCTGCGTTCCATTGATCGCGGTCGCGCAGCACCCAAGCGAGCTTCGTGCCCGCGACGGCCGCGCGCAGGTCCTCGTCCGCGCGTACGAAGATCGTCGCACCGCCGAGATCCCCGACGCTCCGCGAGCGCCGCGTGTCGCTTCCCTCGACCACGTCGACCGCGAGATCGCGTCCGTTGGCGCGATCCCAAGCGCTCCTCGGCAGCGGCGCCGGTTCCACGACGGAGAAGCGACACAGGACGACCGCGTCGGCGAGCGGAATGACTCCTCCCGGTGGAAGCGCCTCGAACGTCGCGCGGTAGGCCTCCCGAACCTCGTGAGGCTGCGCGGCGAGCGAGTAGTACTCGCCGAGCGCCCCGTCATCCGGCCGGCCGCCATCCTCGGCGCGCGCGTCGGCGAGCGCGGCGCCCCCACGATCGCCGTCCCCCGCGGCGTCACTCGGCGCGCCCTCCGTGCTTGCGTCGGAAGCACTCCCTGCCGGCGCGGGAGCGCGGTTGCGGCACGAGGCGAGCGCGCCGAGGAACACCAGCGCCACGCTCGCCCACGTCGATCGCATCGGCGACGAGCATAGACGACGAGCAGCCTCGCCCGCGCGGCGGCGCTTCAGGCGCCGAAGCCTTCGACCTCCAGCGCCGCCGCGACCTTCGAGCGATCCTTGATGCGCGCGTAGTACGCCGCCAGCGCCGGCGTCAGCTCCTGCTTGAAGAAGCGCGTCCACGCGCGCATGGCGTAGAAGACGTACGCGTCGGCGAGCGTGAACGCTTCGCCCATGAGGAACGGCCTGCTCGCGAGGTGCTTCTCGACGACGGCGAGCCTCGAAGCGAACTTCGCCTTTGCCGCTGCCTTGTACTCCTCGTTCGCTTCCTTCGCGAACAGCGGCCCGAGACCTTTGTGGAGCTCCGTCGCGGTGAAGACGAGCCACTCGACGTAGCGCACGCGCTCGAACGTGCCGGCCTTCGGAACGACGTCTGCCTCCGGGCGCAGGTCGCCGAGGTACATGAGAAGCGACGCGACCTCCGTGAGGACCTCGCCGTCGTCCAGACGGAGCGCCGGGACGTATCCCCTCTCGTTCACGTCGGTGAGCTTGCCTCCGTTCGCGAGCGCCTTGCCGCGCATGAAGTCGACACGTTCGACGTCGTGGGCGAGGCCGAGCTCGGTGAGAGCAATGAGGGGAACGACGGAGCATGCACCGGGGGCGAGATAGAGCTTCATTCGGGAGACCTCTGGTTACGGTTAGGAACCGAGGCTATGTTCGTCACCGATGAAGCGCGCGCAAGAAGGCACTTTGTTGATACCGAGGCACACGCCGCAGTCGTGTGAGTACGCGCGCGCGATCCTCGACCGCGTGGGCGACAAGTGGACGGTGCTCGTCGTCTCGATGCTCTCCGAGCGCCGCATGCGGTTTACCGAAATCAAACGCGCAACGACGGGGATCTCGCAGCGCATGCTGACGATGACGCTTCGTGCGCTCGAGCGCGACGGGCTCGTGACGCGCACCGTGCATCCGACGATCCCTCCGCGGGTCGACTACGAGCTCACCGACCTCGGTCGCACGCTGATCGAGCCGGTGAACGCGCTCCTCACGTGGGCGGTGAGCCACGGCGAAGCGATCAAGAGTGCGCGCCGCCGCTACGACGCCGCGGAAGAGCGAGCCGAGCAAGTGACAGATTCACGTCGCTCGAGCGCGGCGGAGTAACGGAACCGCGGCGCCGACCGACGACCCGCCGGGAGGGCGCGCGTCAGAAGCGGAGCGTCAACCCTGCGCGTGCGTCGAAGCCCGACGCCGAAGGCGTGAGCGACACCGTCGGCGCGAGGCCTTCGATGAATCCGCGATGGAAGCGCGCGGCGCGCGTCATGCCGATCGTGTCGATGGCCACGAGGAAGACGGCTTGCGCGCCGATCGCGATGCCGCTCGCGAGCCAGCGGTCTGGATGCTCGACGCCGAGCTGCGACGCGAGCACCGCCGTTCCGGCGACGCCGAGGTAGGCGGCGGCGAGCCCGAGGTTGATCGCGTGGCTGACGCTCTCGCGCCGCTCGTCGAGCGCGGCGTGGATGCGCGCGCGGGCGAGGCCGTCCGGCGTTCGGCGGGCGCGAGCCGCTTCCGGCGCGTCCCACGCCGCTTCTTCGCGCGCAATGCCGTGCAGCGCCACCGTCGCGACGATGGTGTTCACCACGCCGAACACGGCCGTGTTGATCCCGGCGTATCGGAACGCCTCGTCGGAGGCGTCGGTGATCATGAGCGCTCCGCCGCCCGCCGCGCTCGCGATGCCGGCGACCAGGACGACGTCGGCAAGCGTCCGCCGCGTTCCGATCGAGTCGCGATGGAGGCGCTCGACTTCGGCGGCATCGGCCTCGATCGCCGGCGCGGCTCCAGGCGCGGGCACGGGCGCGGCGGACGCGGTGGCCGCTACCTCCTCTTCGGCCAAAGCGACCGCCGGAAACGAGCTCGCGGCAGCGGCGACGACAGCGGCGGCGACGACGAGCGCCTGGGCACGGGGGGCACGCATCGCGCGACCGTATCACCCGCCCGGCGCCGCCTCGTGAGTGGATCTCCTGCTCCCCACCACCAGGGCCTCGACCCCGCCTTCGCCAATCGTTCGCCGGCGAACGTTCGGCAAATCCCCCGTGAAACGTCGGCAAAGCACCAGGCAGAGCGGGTGCGCGGCGGTGGTCTGATGTATGCACGCCGGCGGTCATGCCCTCTCGCCTTCGACTGCTCGCCTCCTTCTTCGCTTTGTCCGGTCTCGCGTGTGCCTCGTTGCCCGGCTGCGCGGCCGAGGCGGTGGACGACGGTGACGAGACGGTCGCCGAGGGAGAGGGTGACAGCAACGTCTCCGAGGACGAGATCGTCTCCGAGCGCCAGCTGATGGGCAGCGAGCTGCCGACGAAGACCCTCGCGCTCACCTACGACGACGGTCCCGGCACCCGCACCGGCGAGCTCGCCGATTACCTCGCGGCGCAGGGCATCCCCGCCGCCTTCTTCATCAACGGCACCAAGGTGCCGGGCCGGCAAGCGCACGTCGACAAGATCATCGCGCGCGGCCACCTCCTCGCGAATCACACGCACAACCATCTCCAGCTGACGCGCCTCGCGAGCGGCAAGATCGTCTCCGAGATCGCCGACACGGATGCCATCATCCGCGCCGTCCAGCCCGCCGGCCCGTTCGTTCTCCGCGCGCCGTTCGGAGCGTGGAACGGCGCCGTTGCCCGCACCGTCAACGGCACGGCCATGAAGAAGTACGTCGGCAGCGTGTTCTGGGACGTCGGCGGCGCGCTCACCGCGACGGCCGGCGCCGACTGGGACTGCTGGGGCAAGGGCGTCAGCGTGCAGCGCTGCGGCGACCTCTATCTCAACGAGATTCGAACGAAGAAGCGCGGCATCGTCCTCCTCCACGACATCCACAACCGCAGCGTCGACATGACGAAGTACATCGTCCCGAAGCTCGTCGCCGAGGGGTACAAGTTCGTGAAGCTCACGGAGGTCCCGTCCGTGAAGCGCGCGATCGGCGCCGCCGCCTCCGGCGACAACGACCAGGACGGCTGCTCGAGCTCCACGCTCGGCCGCACCGTCGCGGAGAACGTCTGCGTCCAGGCTCGCCGCGATCAGAAGTGGTACCGCTGCGTCGACGGCGAGTGGGCCTCGAGCACGGGTCCGACGGACACGAAGTGCACGCAGCGATTCCCGCTCTGACGGCCACAAACGAAGGAAGCGAGCTCGCGCTCGCCCCCTCGTCACGACCTAGAGAGCAACGAGGACGCGCGCACCGGCGCGTCCGCTCGGCTCAGCGCGCCGCGGGCGCCGCGCAGGGGCCGCTGCTCGAGACCGACGTACCGGCGGCGGCCGCCTTGCAGTCGTTCTCGTAGGTGTTGCCGTCGCAGCCGCAGACCGGCGCGAAGATCTGCGTGCAGATCTCCGGCTTGTACTGGCAGGTGCCGCCCGCATCGAACGCGCCGCAGATGTCCGACGCCTTCCACGAGCAGTACTGACCCGCGTTGCACGTCGAGAGACCGCGCGAGCCGCAGCCCTTGCCTTCGCGACGAACGACGCGGAGGAAGAACTCCGAGGCGCTCGCGAACGGGCCGCAGTTCGTGTTCGGAAGGCACTTCGGGATCGCGATGCCGCCCGCGATGATGACGCCTTCCTTCGTGGCGAGCGCCGTGCGCGCGCGGTCGAGCGACTCGGCGTCGGCTTTGATCGCGGTGTTTTCGAGGTTCACCTTGATGACGTTGTAGTCGTCCGCATCGTTGAGGCCGTAGGCCGTCGTCGACGGGCAGGGCGCCTTGATGCAGCGGAGGCCGTTGTCGGCGACGCGGTAGAAGGTGCCGTTCGCCGCCGAGCCGGTCGCGCCGAGCCAACCTTCGCTCGCCTTCAGCGTGCCGACGACGGTGCCGAACGCGGTCTTCTTGTAGGTGCGTGCCTTGATGAGGGCCTTGCCGCTCTCGAGCGCCGTGCGGAAGTCCGCCTCTTCACGCGCCGAGAGGCCGACGCCGGTGAGCTGGATGGCGCTGACGTAGCACTCGTTCTGGAGCGAGCCGTCCGCGCAGCGCGTCTTCGCGTCGTTCACGCGCTTCACGTAGAAGCCGCCGCAGAGCGGGGCCGCGCACTTGCGGAAGTCGCGGCGGGTGACGGCGAAGTAGCCGAAGTTCGAGGGAGCGCTCGTGACCGCATCTTCCGACTCGGCGACCTCTTCCTCCGCCGCGTCGTCGTCGGCGCCGCCCGCCGCGTCGGCGGTGCAGCCCGTAAGGGCGAGGAGAGAGAGGAGGGACGAGCCGACGAGAAGCGAAGAAACCAGGGTCTTCATGGTGGTGCGCCCATGTACCACCATGTGCTCCGCGTGCAAGGATGGATTTCCGGAAATCCACCCGACGGCATCGTGCCGCGGCGGCCGCGCGTCGCCGCTCCCCTACCCGCCGTCAGCGCTCTCGGCGCGCCACGCGAGCGCTACGAGGTGCACCGCGATGCCCGTCTTCTTCGGCTTCGTCACCACGGTCTCGAGAGCGAGCGCCGCGGGGTCGATGCTCGGGGCCGCTTTCGCGAGCGCCGCGCGCGCCTCGTCCGACACCGCGGCGTGCTTCGCGAGGAGCGTCGCGAGCATCTCCTTCTCGCGCGCGACGTCCTTCGCCTGCTTCGCGGCGCGGCTCGCGCTCTTGGCGGCGCTCGTCGCGCTCGCCGCCACGCGCCGCGCGCTCTTCGTGCCGAAGAGCGCGCCGAGCATCCCGCCGCCGATGTCGAATGCAGACTGCACCTTCTGCGCGGTCGCTTGATCTTCCTCACGAGCGATCGACGCCTGCGCGCGGGCAATCTTCTCCTCGAGCGCGGCGAGCTTCGCGCCGTACTTCTCACGCACTTCGGACGTCTTCGCGTCGCGCGCCTCACGCCCAGAGTGGGCGAGCCGTGCGCGGAACACGTGCTCTGGCTCACCCGGCGTCGAGAACACCTTCGGACCGGCCTTGAAGCGAGCAACGCCTTGCGTGCGCGCGAGCCAGGCAGACAATTCCTTCTTCCACTTCTCGTAACTCTTCGGCACGAGGAGCGCGGGCGGCACCGGCGCGAGCGTCGCGCCGCTCACCGGGTCCTTGCCGAGCGCGCGCAGGTCGACGTTCCCCGCCCACTTCGCGTCTTCCCAGCGCACCGGAATCGGTCCGTCCTCGACCCGCACGACGAACGCGACCTCGCGCGTGAAGTCGAGCGCCGTCCGCGCGTCCTCGAAGTGCACGCGCGCAGCGCCGAGCAGCATCGGGCGATAATGCGGGCGCGGCAACGTCGTCGGGAGGAACACCTCCGTGATGCCGGCAGGAACGGTGGTGCGCGCGGCGGATGGCGTGGCCTTCGGGACGCCGGCCGCGGGAACGTCGGCTCGCGGCAGAGCCGCGGGCATGATCGCCGTACCTTCCGGCGAGGGAGAAGGCGCCGCCGCCGGCGCGCCCGCGTCCGCTGCGCGCGAGAGCCGCTTGATCTCGTCGCGTGTGAGCGGGCCGCGCAGATACGAGAGCGTCCAGCGCGACTCGATCACGGTCGGTGCGTCGGCGTGCACGTCGTGGACGTAGAAGTGCCTCTTGGCGAGACCGGCGAGCGTCCGGTCCATTGCTTCGCGATCGAAGCCGCGCCCCTGCCCGCTCCCGACGCCCTCGAGGCCGTCGAGCACGCGCGCCTTGTCGCGCTCGGTCTGGAGGCGCCCGATGAGCCACGTCCCGGTGTTCGACAGGCCCTTGTAGTCGAGATCGACGGGGTTCTGCGTCGCGAGCACGATGCCGAGCCCGAACGCGCGCGCCTGCTTCAGGAGAAGCAAGAGCGGACGCTTCGACGGCGGCATGGCGACCGGCGGGAAATAGCCGACCACCTCGTCCATGAAGAAGAGCGCGCGGAGAGAAGGCGTGCCCGGCTGGCTGCGCATCCACGTGACGAGCTGACCGAGCAGCAGTGACACGAAGAACATGCGCTGCGCGTCGTCGAGATGCGCGATCGAGAGCACCGCGATGCGCGGCTTGCCCTGCGGCGTCCAGAGGAGCGAAGCGACGTCGAGAGGCGGGCCTGCCGTCCACGCGTCGAACCCCGGCGCGGCGAGGAGCGCGTTGTACGCGACCGCGAGCTCGAACCGATCCTTCTTCGGGAAGAACGCGTCGAGATCCAAGACTCCGATCCGGTCGAACGGCGGGTCTTGCACGCGCACGACGAGGCCGGCGAGGTCGAGATCCTCTCCGGCCGTCCACGCGTTCTGGAGAATGGTCGCGACGAGGACGTGCTCGCGCGTCTTGCCGGGCTCCGCGGTGATGCCAACGAGACCGAGGAGGCTCGTCGCCACCTGCGTCACGCGTTCGGCGAGCACCTCGGGATCGCGCAGCTGCTCGTCGCGCGGGGCGGCGAGCGAGCCGAGGATCGAGAGCGGTTGGCCGGCGCGCGAGCCCGGCGTGTAGAGAGCGACGTCCGCCGCCGCGCGAAGCCGCGCGATGCGCGCGCCGTCTTGTTCCCACGCGGCGAGACCGTCGCGCCACTTCGCGGCTTCCTCTTCGGCGTTCGCGCCGTGCGGCACCCATGGCGCGAAGTCTTCGGCGCGGAGCTCGGGGAACGCGAGGAGGAGGTTGCCGAGATCGCCCTTCGGGTCGACGACGATCGCAGGAATGCCGTCGATGGCCGCTTCTTCGAGGAGGCCGATCGAGAGCCCCGTCTTGCCACTGCCGGTCATGCCGATGACGACGGCGTGCGTCGTGAGGTGCTTCGCGTCGTACAGGAACGGGCCGCCGCCGTGCGCCTCACGCCCGAGATAGAACGCGCCGAGCTTCTCGTAGTCTGCGACAGACATCGATCGCGACTTAGCACGACCAGCCAAACGCGACGTGCAGCCCCTCTTGCTGCCGTGTGCAGTCGCGCGCCGCGCGAAACGGGGAACTTCCCCGCAGTGACGTGGTCGACGGACGGACTAGGCTTCCGTGCATGCAGCTCCAATCGATTCGTCGCGGCGGCGCGGCGGCCTTCTTGATCGTCGCCGCCGCGGGAGTCGCTGGCGCTTGCCAGTCCGATCCGTCGTCGGCAGTAGACGGCGCAGAAGCGCCTCCAGCCGGAGCGGACGGAAGCGCGCCGAGCTCGCCGGAGGGCGACGCCGCGCCGGTGAAAGCGGCGTTCGGGCTCGACTCGCGCCCGGCGAACACGACGTGCGTCGCGCCCGCGCGTCCCCCTTCTTCCGCGAGCGTGAAGCTGGAGCCGGCGTTCCCTGGCGTGCAGCTCGTCCGGCCGATGGCGCTCGCGCAGCCACCTGGCGACAAGACGCGCTGGTTCGTCGCTTCGCGTGACGGCACGTTCCGCAGCTTCCCGGTCGCGAGCCCGCCGGCGCAGCCCCCCGTCGTCGCGAGCGTCGCCGCGCTTTCCGGCAAGCCAATCCATCAGGACCTCGAAGGAGGCTTCCTCGGCTTTGCGTTCCATCCGAAGTTCGCGCAGAACGGGCGCATCTACGTCTCGTTCACGACCGACGGCGCGCAGGGCGGCTTCGGGTCCGAGGTCGGTTACATCACGAGCACCGACAACGGTGCGTCGTTCACGAGCTACACGCGCGTCCTCGCCTTCGACCGCCCGAAGCTGGAGCACAACGGCGGCGGCATCGCGTTCGGCAAGGACGGCTTCCTCTATCTCGGGTTCGGCGACGGCGCGACCGATGGCGTTCACGGTCAGAGCAAGACCGGCTTCTTCTCCAAGATCCTCCGCATCGACGTCGACAACGTCCCGAGCGGCAAGACGTACGGCATCCCCGCCGACAACCCGTTCGCGAGCGGCGGAGGCGAGCCGGCGACGTTCGCGCGCGGGTTCCGCAACCCTTTCCGTCTCTCCGTCGACCGCGCGACGAACGATCTCTGGGTCGGCGACGTCGGCGACGGCACGTACGAAGAGATTAACCAGGTGAAGCTCGGCGCGAACCACGGGTGGCCGTGCCGCGAGGGCGCGCACGAGCATGCGCTCGGAAACGATCCGACGCGCTGCCCGAGCAAGCTCGGTCTCGTCGACCCCGTCGTGGAGCACGAGCACGCGCCCACGCCGAACTCGCGCTCGATCACTGGCGGCGTGGTGTACCGAGGCAGCGCGATACCCGGGTTCCAGGGAACGTACGTCTACGCGGACTTCATCCGGCTCGAGCTCTATGCGCTCACGTACGACGCTTCGACGGGCGCCGCATCGAGCACGCTCCTGAACGCTGGCGGCCCGTCTGCGGGCTTCTCCACGTTCACGGAAGACGACGACGGCGAGATCTACGTCCTCGCGCTGTTCCAAGACACGGCGTTCAAGCTCGTGTCCTCCGGCCCCCCTGTCGCGTCGACGTTCCCGGATCGTCTCTCGAAGACCGGCTGCGTCGACCCCGCGGATCCGAAGAAGCCCGCAGCCGGTCTCGTACCGTACGGCGTGAACTCCGCGCTCTGGAGCGACGGCGCCGCGAAGGATCGGTGGCTCGCCCTCCCTGACGGCAAGACGATCGCGGTGGGCGCCGACGGCGACTTCGATCTGCCCGTCGGCAGCGTGCTCGTGAAGACGTTCTCGCTCGGTAGCAAGCGCATCGAGACGCGCCTCTTCGTGCGTCACGACGACGGCGAGTGGGCCGGCTACTCGTACGAGTGGAACGACGAGCAGACCGACGCCGTTCTCCTACCCTCCGCCAAGACGAAGGCCGTCGGCGACGTCGCGTGGACGTTCCCTAGCCGCACGGACTGCATCCGGTGCCACACGGCGGGGGCGGGGCGCACGCTCGGCCTCGAGGTCGGGCAGCTCAACGGCGACTTCGTCTACGGGAGCACGAACCGCGTCGCGAACCAGCTCGCCACGCTCGAGCACATCGGCATGCTCGCGCAACCTCTCGGCGCGGCGCCCGCCGCGCTGCCGGTGTACCCGGGCGCGAGCTCCGGTGCGCCGCTCGAGGCTCGTGCACGCGCATACCTCCATGCGAACTGCGCCGGTTGTCACCGCCCGAGCGGAGGCGCGGCGCGCTCGAACATGGACCTTCGTTTCGCGACGCCGCTCGCCGCCACGAAGACGTGCGGGGTCGACGCGCAGATCGACGACCTCGCAATCGCGGGAGCGAAGATCCTCGCGCCGGGAGCTCCCGACAAATCGCTCCTCTCGCTGCGCCCGCACATGATCGGGGCCCAGCGCATGCCGCCGCTCGGGACGCGCAAGGTCGACGTCGACGGGCTCGCCGTCGTCGACGACTGGATCGAGAGCGTGACCGCGTGCCCGTGACGAGCGCCCGCGGGCGCCGCCGCGATCACTTCTTCTTCTTCGCGTCGTCGTTCTTCTTCGTGAGGCCGAGGATGCCCTCGAGCTCCTTCGGGAGCGGCGGGAGATCTTCGTCGGCGACGTCGTCGGCCTCGATCGCCCGCAGCGTCGCGGCGCTCGACCGACGCTTCGCCTCGACGTCGCGCCGCGTTCGCTCGCGCCTACGCTCCTGACGAGCGCGGCGGACGGCAGCGAGCTTCGCGGTGAGCGAGCGCCGGAAGAGCCACGCGACCATGCCGCCTTCGGCAAGCAAGTGCGGGAGGTAGTGCTCCCAGCCGAAGTAAATCGCGAAGACGACGGTGAGCGCAACGACGAGCCACGCGAGCCAGTAGCCGCTCAGCGAGAGCACGAACCAGAAGCGCGTGATCCGACCCGGAAACCAGAGGCCCCAGCCGACGACGACCGCGCACGCCATCGCCCACGTGCCGAGGAAACGTTGCGGTGCGATGTCGTGGTCGACGAGCGAGAGCGCACACGTCATCGCAGCGGCAAGGGCGGCGAGCCCACCGTACACCGCGAGGAATCGGCGCGACCCCCACTCGCCCGCGAGGTCGCGACCGAACCAGTAGAGCATCAGGCACGCGAACAAGAGCGAGAGCGGCGAGCTCTCGACGAGCGGCCACGTGACGAGCCGCCATACCTGCCCTTCGAGCACGCGTGCCGGGACGAGGGCGACGAGGTCGAACCACGAGCCCGCGTGCCGGCTGCCGAACGCGACCACCAGCGACACGCCGATGGTGACGGTGAGAACGAGACCGACGCCCCACGGAAGGCGGCCGCCGTAGCTGAGCTTTTCCGTGAACCCGGACCCGCGACTCATCCGACGAGAGGCGTAGCACGATCCGCGTCAGCGCTCGTGCGGCATGCCTCTGCTCACCGCAGCGGGTACTTCGGGCCCGTGCACTTCGCGTCGTTCGCGCCCGACGCGGCGACCCACTCACGATCCTCGCAGCGGTGCCACTTCTGATCGCCGCGCGACTGCACGCACGCGCCTTCGGGCACCGTGCGACCGACCGTCGAGCTCGAGCAGCCGTCACCGCCGTTCGCGTTCTCTGACGCCGCTCCGAGCGCGCGCTTCACCGAAGGCACGTCCTCGAGCGCCGCGAACTTGTAGCCCTCGGCCTTCAGCGTCGGCAGGATCGCCTTCATCATGTCGACGGTCTTGCCGTGGGTGTCGTGCATCAAGACGATGCCGCGCTTCTTCGTGCGGATCTCGTTCAAGTAGAGCGCGCCGCAACGTTCGACGCTGACGCCCTTGCCCCAGCAATCCCAGTCCGCCGCGGCGCTCGACGTGAGCGCGCCGCCGACGTCCCAGAACACGCTTCCGACGTACTTGTTCATCGTCGTCGCGTTCACCGCGCGCGCCGTGTTGCCGTTCCAGGCGCCGAACGGAGCGCGGAGGATGAACGGGCCCTGCGGCTGGGCGCGGGCGATCAGCTGGTCGGTGTCGGCGACTTCTTTCACGACGCGGTCGCCGGAGAGCTTCGTCAGCTGGAGATGGTTGTGCGTGTGATTCGCGAGGAGGTGACCGCGTCCGACGATGGTGTCGATGGTCTGCTGCCGACCCGCGACGTTCTTGCCGTTGATGAAGAACGTCGCCTTCACGCCTTCGGCGGCGAGGTACTCGGCGAGCTCCGCGGTGCGCGGCCCGGGCCCATCGTCGAAGGTGAGGCTGATCGTCTTGTCGGCGAGCTCGTTGCCCATCAGCTGGCGCTCGGCGACGATCGCATCTTCGCTCGTGCCGTCACCGTCCTCGAGGGAAGCCGCGTCCTCGTCGTCGACGGGCTCGGCGGCGCAGCCGGTGAGCGCTCCGCAGGCGACCACGGAGGAAAGGAGCGCGAGAGCGACGAGACGACGGGGGAACATGCGAGACCTCCTCGAGCGCGCGGCGGCGGCCGGCGTGCGCGAATTGGGCAAGTGCACACATCAGACCACCTCCTCCGTCCGCACGCCTCCCGCAGAAAGATTGGGAATTTCACCTGCGCGAGAGGGTGATCTGTCCTCTGGCGCTGGATTTTTGGATCGCGCGGGATCCTCCTCTACTTCCTCTTCGCGGAGCGACGGCGCCGTGCGGCCGGAGCCGCTGCGCGCCGGCCCGGTCTCGCCGCCTCGATCGCGGCGCGCGCCGCGGACGCATCACCCCAGCCGAGGAGCTCGACTTCCTTGTCTTCCAGCGCAACGGAGGCGTGGACGAACGCCTCGATCTCTTCGCGCTCGCGCGCGCTCAGCTCGCGCACGTCGTGGAGGTGACGGAGGCGGCGATCATCCACCGCGATCGTGACGACGCGGTCGTTTCGCACGCGACCTCCCTTGGCCTTCTGCGAGGCGCGAAGGATGCCGAGCGCGCGGCACTTGCGGACCACACCGGGGAACGTCGCGACGTCGGTGAGCACGATGGCATCGAGCGGGTCGCCGTCTTCCGCCTTCGTCGACGGGAAGAACCCGAACTCGAACGGGTACGCAAACCCGAGAACGAGCGGCCGCGAGACGGTGAACGCACCGAGCGCGGGCTCGTACTTCAACTTCACGGCCGACCCGCGAGGTGCTTCGACGACGACGTGAGCCACGCCTTCTGCCGCCCACGTCGGCAACCGATCCAGTCGCACCGCCGGAGGCCTCGTTGCCATCGCCCGCGCGCTCGCAAACCGTGTACCTGCCCCGCGCGCCGCGCGGCACGGCGCCTGCCTCGTAAGACGGCATGGTGCTCCGGTCCATGCTCGCGCTCGCCGCCGCTGCTTCGCTCCCCCTCGTCATGGTCGTCGGGTGCAACCGCACGGAGCAGGTCGGTAGCACCAGCACGACCGGCGCGGAGATCGACGATCCGCGTGCCCACGATCAGGGCAACACGCGCGAGGATCTCGCCGTCGTACGCGAGGTGCGGCAAAGGCTCGTGGCGGACGGCGCGCTCGGGATCGGCGCGAAGAACGCCGTCGTCATCGTGCAGGACGGCGTCGTCACGCTGCGGGGCACCGTTGCCGACGAGGTCGAGCACGACCTCGTCATCCAGAAAGTCGTGAGCGTGCCCGGCGTCGTCCGCGTGGACGACCGCCTCACGTTCACCGGCGCCCGCCGCTGATCGCCCACGAACGAGACCGAACGAGAACGAGACAAGGAGGCACGAGCGTCATGGAGAAGGTGGTCCTAGGTATCGTCGACAGCCCCGCGCAGGCGGAGATCACGGTCACGCGGCTCCAGGCCATGGGGTTTCCGCCGGCCGACGTCTCCGTGCTTTTCCCGGACCGCCGCGGCTCCCACGATTTCGCGTTCGAGCACCACACGAAGGCGCCCGAGGGTGCGCTTGCCGGCGCAGGCGTGGGGTTCGTGCTCGGCGCGGCGCTCGGCCTCGCGATCGGGCTCGGGCTCGTCCCGGTGCCCGGTCTCGCGGCGCTCGTTGCGGCGGGTCCCGTCATTGCGGCGCTCGCGACGGCGGCCGCGCTCGCCATTCTCGGCGCGCTCGTCGGCGGCATCGCCGGGTTGACCGTCCCCGAGATCCACGCGAAGCACTACGCGGGCAAGCTCGGCCGCGGGAGCATTCTCGTCGGCGTCCACGTCGCACGCCGCGGCGAGATCTCTCGCGCGCGCGAGGTATTCCGCTCGGTCGCCGCGTCGAACGTCATCGCGACCGGCGAGGCAGCGCTGCCCGTCGGCGCCGCCGCGCGCTCCTGACGGCGAGCGCCGCCGCGACGGCCGACGCAAAGAGAGCCCCTCCCCCGGGTCCGCTACGCGGACGCGAGCGAGGGGCTTTTGGCTGCGCGGCTCACGCGATGCGCGCCCACGGCATCCGTGCCGTGCGGCGAGCACAACAAACAAAATTAGAGCACCCGGAAGAAGTGCCGCGGCGCTCGTTCGATACTGCCGGCCGCCGCCGAAGCCTTGGCCAAAGTTCGTGAGCACACGTCCCTGCGTGGCGCTTCTTCCGGGTGCATCGAGTAGTAGAGCAACGCGCGGGCCACACACTGGAGCCCTCGTCTCCCCGCGCGAGCGGGCATTCTCGCGCCTTTGCGAAAGCCGCCGACGCAGCGGCGCCGAGTGAAACCGCCTCAGGCGGCCGCAGCGTCTCGCCCCAGCGTACGCGCCTTCGCGCGGCGCGTGAGGAGCCACGCGCCGACGAGGCCGACCTCCATCGCCGCGTCGAGCAAGTACGACTTCGCGATGCGGCCGCGCGTGACGTAGACGACGTCACACAGCGCGAGCGTAGCGGCGGACAGCACGCCGAGCTCACGCGTCGGCGTCGCTCCGTCGGCGCGCGCTCCCACGAGCAGCGCGCCGCCGACGGCCGCGATGAACGCGCCCATCGTCTTGACGAGCCACTTCTCTTTCTTCGGCCCCGACGCGAGCTCGAACGTGCGAAGCGAGACGATGGGCCAGAGCCCGGTCGCGACGTACAAGGCGCCCTGGGCGATCGCCACAGTGCGCCGGCGCATCAGAGCCTGACCTTCGCGTGCTGCCGGTCGTCGTCGACCTCGGCGCGCTTACCGTCGAGCAGCGCCTTCGCAGTCTGGAAAAGGTACTGAATCCCCTTCGAGCCCTGCTGGTCCCAGTACTCGCCGATCTCCGGGCGCACGCGGATGAGGACGATGTTCGGGTCGTCCTTGCCGTTCGGGAACCACACCTTCCACGAGTCCCTCCAGAGCTCGCGGATGCGCGCACGGTCGTCGACGAGCTCGATGCGGCCGCTGACCGAGACGTAGAGGCCCTTCTCCTGACCGGTGACGACGGCGCGCGAGTCGGAACGGATCTCGTCGGTCTTGCCGCTGTCCTTGCCGGTCACGAACCACAGCGTGCCATCCTGCTCGATGTCGGCGATCGCCATCGGGCGCCCGTGCATCGTTCCGTTCTGCGCCGTCGTCGTGACCATCACCGTGTCGAGGCGCTTCAGTGCCTCGACGAGCCTCGTCTTCACGTCTTCGCTCATCTCGTCCTCCAAGCTGGGTACTGCGTGGGCCCCCCGAGTTGGTGCGTCCGCGCACGAGCGCGGATCGCGCCGGCGTTCAGTGCACCGGATTGAACACGCGGGGGTCGATCGGGTTCGCGTCCGGCGTGCTCGGCTGCGGCTCGAGCGGCGCAGCCGGGTTCTCGGGCACCGTCTCCGGCTCGTCGTCGTCGACGTCCTCGGCATCATCGTCGCCGCCGCACGCCACGGGCGAGCGCGGGTCGTCACAGGGATACGAGTGCAGAAGAAGCATGTAGCTCAGGTCCATGACTCACCTCGTTCGGGCCGCGTGGCGCCCTGGTCCGTGCACGACGGGCGCTCGCGTGCGACCGCCCTGGATGAGGCGGAGCGCGGGACGCGCGTCGAGCGTGGACCAGAACGATTGGAGGGCGCTGCGCGTTGCGCCCGAAGCGTCGACGTGCGGACACGCGCGCGCGCCCGCGACATCCATGCGGCGCACGCGCGGCTTCCTCGCGGCGAGCGCATCGAGTCGCGCGCGCGCTGCGAGGGGGGCGTGCTCACCGTGGAGAAACGCGAGTCGCACTTCGAGGTCTTCGTAGACGTCGTCTGCGACCCACGGATCGGCGACCGCCGGCGTCGACCAGCCGAACGCCGCGAGCACGGTCGTCGTCATGACGAACGCGCGCTCGCCGAGGGCGCGTGCGGCGAGGGCCGCCGGGCCGAAGCCGGTCGGAGCGACGACGGCGAGGGAGCGTACGACCTTGCCGTCGGGCAAGAGCGTCGCGCGCGCGGCGAGCTCGCCTCCGACGCCGGCGGCCACGACGTCGAGCATCCCGCCCTGCCAGCGCGCGAGATCCGCGAACACCGCTCCGAGCGCGCGCACGTACGAGGTCCGCTCGTAGGGCTGCGCGGGCTCCGTCGACATCCCGCAGCCGGGCAGCTCGACCGCGGCGACCGCGCGATGAGAACGAAGCTCGTCGAACAGCGGCTGCATGGAGCCGAGGCCGGACGGCGCAGCGAGATCGTGCACCAGCACGACGAGCGGTCCGGCGGCCGAGCGGTCCTCGAAGACGCGCACGCGGCCCGTCGCGCGCGTGTCCACGTACCGCGAGGGCGCGAGGAACGGCTTCGAGCTCACGGCGCCTCGCATGGCGCGCCAGTAGGCAAGCGACGTTCCGCCTGCCGCGCCGCGCGGTCGTCGTTCCTGCGCGCGCGCTTCGCGTCGGCGATCGCGGCGCGGCAGCCCGCTTGCGCCCCACGAGGGCAGAACGCCCCGCTCGGGCCCGGGCGCGAGCTCACCAGTACCACGGCGGCGGCTCACTCGCGGTCGCAACGACGGCAGGCTCCACGTCGACACGGCGACGCTCGACGATCGTGCGAAGGCGGCGCGGCGAGGCATCGACGAGACGGAGCTCGTAGGCGCCCTCCACAGCGGTGCCGACGGTTGCTTCCGCCGCGCCGTCTTCGAGGATCACGCGCTCGCCGACGAACGCGTCCGAGCTTCCGACCGGAACGAGTGACAGCCACACGGCGCCACGCGTGATGCCGATCGCCGGGCTAACGTCGAACCTCACGACCACGCGATCGCCCGCCCGGACACGCGTCGTCTCGAGGCGCATGCGCGGCGCGTCGTCACCGCACGCAACCGAGGCGCACGCGAGCACACATGCGACGAGCGCCAGCCGCGCGCGCGTGAGGTGTCTCGTGGTCATCGCCATGCGCCGGACGGAGCACGCCATGTGCCGCAAGCCGGCGGCGCGCGGTGCGAGGACGCTGTCGAGACGCGCGGCGTGCCGCGTGATCAGGCCGCGCGGGTGCCGGACGGATTCGTCGCGCGTGTGCGGACGCGATGCACCGCGAACGCGGCGGCGAGCAGGCCGATACCGATGAGCTGCGAGGTCGAAAGCCCCGCAGCGCCGCCCCTTGCGTCGCGCCGGAGGATCTCGATCACGCAGCGCGCGACGGCATAGAGCACGAGGAACGCGGCGAACACCTGGCCGTCGTAGCGCTTGCGCGGGAGCAGCCAGAACAGGAGGAACGCGGCGATGCCGAGCGACGCGGCCGACTCGTAGATCTGTGTAGGATGCACGGGATGGCTCCACATGCGCGCGCTCTCGAGGAGGTGCGTCTTCGCTTGCTCCTCGCTCGCGGGGCTGCGCGGCGGAAAGGAGAGCCCCCAGGGCAGCGCCGTGGGCGCCCCGAAGCAGCAGCCCGCGAGGAGGCAGCCCATGCGCCCGAACGCGAGCCCGAGCGGGACCGCGAAGCCGGCCATGTCGGCCGCCTTCCAGAACGGGAAGCGGTCGCGCCGGAGGAGAACGACCGCCGCGGCCGTCGCTCCGAAGAAGCCCCCGTAGTACGTGAGGCCGCCCGCCCAGAACTTCGCCCACGCGAAGCAGTCGCGCGTCTTCGGGTGGCAGACCGCACGCGCCGCGTCCCACGTGCCGTCGTACGCGGACGAGAGGCACTCGGCGCGATCGAGCGGCCAGTCGACCTGCGCCGGATCGGTGCACAGGTGCACGTAGTCCCAGAAGTACCCGTCCGCGAGCACGTGGAGGAGGCGCGAGCCGGCGACGCCGGCGAGGAGCATCGCGAGGCCCAGGTCCACGACCACGTCCGGGTTCAGGCCGATGCGCCGCGCCCAGAGGACGCCTGCGGCCGTGGCGAACAGAAAGCCCGAGAGGAGCAGGACGAAGTAGGACGGGAATCCCACGTCGAAGAGGCGGAACAGCTCCGGGCGCATGCGGCGCGCCCATCCTAGTCGACGCCGAGGAGCCTCGCCGGCGTTCTCGCCGGAGCCCAGGGAAGACATCGTCACTTTACGACGTAAAGGACCGACATGACCCGCCCCGCCCTTCCCTTCCTCGCCTCCCTCCTCGTTTCGTCTCTCTGCCTCGCCGCGTGCGCCGCTCCCTCCGAAGAGGCGGAAGAGACCTCGTCGTCGGAAGACGAGCTCCGTGCGTTCAAGGCCGGCGAGCTCGTCGGGCCCATCGCGTTCGGCGAGACGAAGACCGTGGCCCACCCCGCCACGTCGACGTATCGCGCGCTGTCGTTCGACGCCGCGCGCGGGGACAAGATCGAAGCGACCGTTTCCGCCGATCGCCAGGACGCCGTCGTGTGGCTCCTCGGCGCGTCGAATCGGACGATCGCGAAGGTGGACCGCGCGCGCGGCACGGGAGCGGAGGTCGTCACCTACGAGATCAAAACGGCCGGCCGCTACTATCTCGCGTTCCGCGAGGCCGACTACGAGCCCGCGACGTTCACCGTGAAGCTCGCGAAGGTGAGCGCGCCGCCGCAGCCCGGCGGACCGCTCGTGAGCTGCACGGGCACGCCGCGCTTCCCGATCACCGGGCCGATCTACGCGAAGACGGTCACGCGCGTCGACTTCAAGCGCACGTGCGACGCCTACGGCGTTTGCACGGCGTGGCAGGAGAGCGCGCGCCGCCCCGTCACCGCCGCCGGCCTCAGCGTGAGCCCGAGCCGCTACGTGCGCGCGGAGCTCGCGCTCGGCACGTACACCTCGCAGCAGGGCAGCAGCACGTACGTCTGCAAGACGGAGGATCGCGGGACCGCGACGCTCGACGAGAGCGGCAAGGCGGCGAGCCGCATGCAGTGGAGCGACCGCTGCAACATCCAAGGCGGCTCCGGCGGGCCGTACGACATCGGCGAGTACCGGCCGTCCGACTTCACGATGGGCGCGGGCTGCCTCTCGATCCTCGAGCAGGATCCGCCCGCGAGCGCGAACTTCGGCACGCAGAACAAGGTCGCGTATCTCGCCACGTTCGAGTGACCGCCCGGCCTTGTACAAGGGCGCGTACCTGGCGATTCCCCTCGTCGTCGAAGTTCGGCTAAGGTGGCCGGCCTCATGACGCAGAGCTCGCTCCTCATCGTCGGGTCGCTGGCGTACGACGACCTCGAGATGCCCTCGGGCACCTTCGAGAACGTCCTCGGTGGCGCCGCGACCTACGCCTCGATCGCCGCCGCCCTCCTCTGCCCGGTTCGCGCGGTGGGCGTGATCGGCAGCGATTTCCCGAACGCCGTCCTGGAAGATCTCCAGAAGCGCGGCGTCGACACGGCGGGTGTCGAGCGCGCCGAGGGCAAGACGTTCCGCTGGCGCGGCCGCTACTCGCCGGATCTCTCGAGCCGCACGACCCTCGACACGCAGCTCAACGTCTTCGCCGACTTCCGCCCGAAGATCCCGGCGACGTTCAAGTCGTCGCCGTACGTTCTGCTCGGCAACATCCATCCGGCGCTCCAGCTCGAAGTGCTCGCGCAGGTGGACCGCCCGAAGCTCGTCGTCGCCGATACGATGAATTTCTGGATCACCGGCGAGGCGAAGCTGCTCGGTGACGTCCTGAAGAAGGTCGACCTCCTCGTCGTCAACGACGAAGAAGCGCGCGAGCTCACCGGCATCCACAACCTCGTGAAGGCCGCGGCCGACATCCGGAAGCGCGGCCCGAAGCACCTCATCGTGAAGCGCGGCGAGCATGGCGCGCTCTACTTCGACGACAAGGGCGCATTCTTCGCCCCCGCGTACCCGCTCGAAGACGTCGTCGACCCGACCGGCGCGGGAGATTCGTTCGCCGGCGGGCTCCTCGGCTACCTCACCCGCGTCGGGACGCTGGAGCACCCGGCGATGCGCCGCGCGATGTACTTCGGCTCGGCGCTCGGCTCGTTCTGCGTCGAGGGCATCGGTCCGCGTCGCCTGCTCGACGTCACGCGCGACGACCTGAAGAAGCGCATGGCGGAGTTCATGACCCTCGTCGAGACGGGCGGCCCGGTCGGCCTGCCGGAGTGACGGCCGTGGGGGGCGAACGCTCGTCGCGCGCGCTGCTCCGCGGAGCAGTCCTCCTCTGCGCTCTCGGCGGCGCCGCGTGGATCGCGGTCGCCTGCGAGGACGACCCGCACCGCCGCACGTCGCCCGAGCAGGCGCTCGGCGGCGGAGGCGGCGCGTGCGAGGCCGAGCCCGGCAAGCTCCCGCGCCCCGATTGCGACAACTCCGACAACAAATGCGAAGGCACCGGCGGTTGCGCGATCGACGAGGCACGCTGCGGGAGCAAGTCGACGTGCCTGCCGCTCGCCGACAATCGCGGCAAGGACGTCCTCGATTTTCGTATCCGCCGGCTGAACATCGCCGCGCCGACCGCGCTCGCGTCCGACTTCATCCAGAACACGGTCGTCACGCTCAACATCGATCTCGCCGAGCGCAACTGCGGAGAGCAGGGCAAGGGCCTCTTCTCGTGGCTCCTCCGCGTCGACAAGACGAACGGAACGTTGCTCACGGGCGGCGCGCCTCCGCCGAACGACGTCTTCGACCAGGGCTTCTGCTTCGCGCGCTTCGACCTCGGTCCGAACAAGGTCGAACCGGCGACGATGAAGATCGAGTTCACCGGCAACACGTTCCGTTCGACGACGCCTCAGAAGGTGAACATCCCGATCTTCCTCTCGCAGGAGATCGCGAGCGTCATCCTCCTCCCCATCAGCGACGTGGTCGTCGACGGCGTGACGCTGACGGACGACGGCAACTGCATCGGCCGCTTCAAGGAGAACGCGCTCGACCCGAGCTGCTTCGAGGACAAGTCGATCTGCCCGCGTTGGGGCACCTCCGGCGCGCTCGGCGGGTACATCACCCTCGAAGAAGCGGACGGCGTGAAGATCCGCGACCTCAACAACAAGTCGTTGTGCTCGTTCCTGGCCGCATCGCCCGACGTGTCGTGCGCGCGGGACGCGCAGGGGAAGATCACCTACAGGGGCGACTACTGCTCCGTCGACAAGCAGCCCGGGAGCTGCGGTGACAGCGTGTGGATGGCGGCGACGTTCGCGGCGAGCGCCGTGAAGATCTTCGACGGCGCCGGCGTCGTCGAGGCGTGCTCCGGTGTGAAGACCGAGACCGACGCGGGAGCCGAGGCCGGTCCGGACGCCGGCGCGGACGGCGGCGACGCGGGCGACGGCGGCTGACGAAGTATCTTACATCGTAAAGTCCCGGTGCTCGCGCTCGCTTCGCGGCCGTTTCCCATACACAATTGAGACTCGCAGCGCGGCCGTTTTCGGCCATGCTGCGCGCGCGTCTCCTGTCTCGCATTCGACGCGGGGCAGCAGGACTAGCGTCCGCTCGAAGGGCTGTCACAATCGGGATAGGGGTTCGATCCCGACGCCGCGAGCACCGTTACGGTGTCTCGCGACGTGACAGCTACACTCCGCTACGGGGTTCGCGCGGCCGCGACGAGGGAGGTCTCCATGCTTTCACGCTTCCGCCACGTCTTCGGCGTCGTGTTCTTCTTGCTCGTGGCTTCGTGCAGCGGCGGTGGCTGCGCATCGGGCTGCGGAGGCTGCGGTGGGACCACACCGCTGCCGGGGGGCTTCCCGAAGGAGAAAGCCGTCGAGAACGCCGCCGCGGTGCGCGTGTCGCGACCTGGTCTCGACTTCGTCGAGAAGAACCTGCCCGCGGTCGTCACCAAGATCGTGAACGCGCCGGGCGGCAAGCTCGGGTTCGACATCCCGAACGCGGATCCGCCGAAGACGCAAATCGCGAACCTCGGAATCGGCAAGCTCCTCATCGATCCGAACGTGTGCCCCGGCGGGCCGGACCCGAAGGCGACGCCTCCCCGCTGCCACGCCGAGGTCGGCATCGGGCAGTCCACGTTCCAGATCGACTCGGTCAAACCGAACGCGATCACGGTGAAGGCGGTCGTCCCCGTCGAGCTCGAAGACACCCCGGTGAGCGCCGCGCTCCGCGCCGACCCGATCATCGGCGGAGAGTTCGGCCTCGGGGAGATCACGCTCCACATCGGCTACGGCAACGGCGGCTGCAACGACGGCAAGCCGAACGTCACGCCGAAGGGCCTCCCGGTCGCGGTGACGATTCCGCTCGTCGAGGAGACGACCGCGCCGCGCAACGGCTACACGAAGATCGACATCCAGAATGCCGTCATCAACCTCGATGGCCTGAACGAGAGCGACGTCAAGGTCTGCTCGAGCTGCGGCTTCGCGACGGACGTGTGCAGCGCGATCACGAACTCGGGCTTCGTGAAGGGCCTCGTCATCGACCCGCTGAAGGACGGCCTCGCCGACCAGGTGAAGGCGCTCCTCGCCGATCAGCTCTGCACCGCGCCCGTCGCCACGCTGAATCCGCCGTGCCCGACGGGCTCGGCGCCGGACGCCGCCAACAAGAAGTGCGTCTACAACTCGGACAAGAACAAGTGCGTGTCGATGCTGCTCGGCACCGACGCACACATCGATCTCGGCGGCTTCCTGAAGAGCATTTCGCCGGGCACGTCCGGCGGGCTCGATTTCGGCCTCGCTGCCGGCGGCGCGATGAAGCCGCTGCCGAACGGCAACGCGGACGGCAACGGACGCAGCCCGAACGGCGTCACGCTCGGCATGGTCGGAGGCGTCGTCGCGCAGCCGCCCTCGAAGTGCGTGCCGCAAGCGACGCTCACGCCGCCGACGAACATCCCCCTCCCGGACGAGCTCGCCCCGGCCACGAACGACGCGGCCACGGCTCCGCACGTCGGCATCGCGCTCTCGGGCCGCTTCCTCGATTACTCGATGGGCAGCGTCTACAACAGCGGCCTTCTCTGCCTCGGCGTGTCGAGCGAGCAGTTCGACATGCTGCGCGCGGGGCTCCTCAGCATCCTCGTCCCTTCGCTGAAGAACCTCACGTTCCAGCAGGGCGATGCCGCAGCCGCGATCGCGACGCGGCCGCAGGCGCCTCCGACGGTGAAGGTCGGCGGCGGTACGAACCCGAACACGGATCCGCTCCTCGCGATCACGCTGCCGAAGTTCGCCCTCGACTTCTATCTCTGGCACCTCGACCGCTTCGTGCGCGTCTTCACGTTCCAGGCCGACCTCACGATCCCGGTGAGCCTGCAGACCGGCAAAGACCCGGTGAAAAACCCGAAGGGCGGAATCCTGCCCTCGATCGGCGACATCCAGGTCAAAAACGGCACCGTCACCAACGCCGACCTCCTCATGGACGAGCCGGCGCTCGTCGCGGGCGCGCTGCAAGGCCTCCTCGGCGGCATCTCGAAGCAGCTCGTGGGCGGCGGGTTCTCGCCGATCGACCTCTCGGGCGCGCTCACGTCGTTCGGGCTCGGGATGGAGATCGCGCAGATCAAGAAGCTCACGAAGGGCACCGACGACTTCGTCGGCATCTTCGCGAACCTCTCCAAGGCCGCCGGAACCGCGACGGTGGAGGCTGACACGTCGGCCACGCTCGTCGCGAAGAAGGTCGACGCCGCGAAGATGCAGCTCGCGACGATGGACCGCGCCGCGCGGCCGGAGCTCGTCGTGGACGTCTCGTCGCCGCTCGACGACGGCAAGCGCGTCATCGAGTACTCGTGGTGGATCGACCAGGGCACGCGTTCGCCGTGGTCGACGGAGAAGCACGTCGTCGTCAGCGACGACCAGCTCTGCCTCCAAGGACGCCACGTGCTGAAGGTCGCCGCGCGAATTGCCGGTGCGCCCGAGACGGAAGATGCCTCGCCCGCCGAAGTGCCGTTCACCATCGACGCTCTCGCGCCGTTCGTCGAGGTCGAGAAGGCGGGCTCGGTCGCGAAGGTGACCGCGTGGGACATCGTCAGCAGCAACGAAGCGCTCGTCGCCCGCTACCGCCTCGATGGCGCTCCGTTCGGAGCGTGGGGCCCCGTCGCGAGCGTCGAGCAAATCCAGGTCGGCAACGCTTCCGTCGTCGACGTCGAGGTGAAGGACGAAGAGGGCAACGTCCGTAGCGTGCAGCAGGAGCTCATTCGCGGTCGCGCCGACGGCTCGCTCGCCGGCGCCGGGGCAGGCTGCGGGTGCTCGACGCCCGGGTCGAGCGCGCCGGACACGAAGGGCGGTCTCGCCGCGCTCGCGCTCGGCGTGGTAGGTCTTTCGGTCATCCTGATGCGTCGCCGTCGCCGCTCCGCGCCTTCGTCCACGTTCTCTGCTCTGCGTGCACGTGGAGCCGCCCTCGCGCTCGGGTCGATCGGCGTCGTCGCCGCGACGAGCCAGGGCTGCGCGTGCGGGAGTGAGGCCGGAGAAGACTCGGTCGCGTGCGGAGCAGACTGCATGCAGGAGTGCAAAGCGCCCTTGCCGCTCGGCCGTCCGGGCTCGTACATGTCGCTCGCCAAGGCACCGGACGGGTCGATCTGGGTCGCCGGCTACAACGAAGCGCTCGTCTTCGAGGGAGACAACGAGCTCTGGGGCGACCTCGTCGTCGGCCGCTACGACCTCGGGCAGCAGCGCGTCGACTGGAAGACGATCGACGGCCTCCCCGCGCGCGCCGAAGGCACGTGCGCCGACCGACCCGCGAGCTCGTGGCGCAACGGTGAAGAGGAGGCGGGCGACGACGTCGGCCTGTGGACGAGCATTCAGGTGAGCCCGCAGGGCCACCCGATGGTCAGCTACTACGACGTCACCAACAAGACGCTGAAGTTCGCGGTCGAGGACGGCGGGTGGAAGACGTTCACGCTCTTCGGAGCGCCGAACGCGAACGTCGGCCGCTACTCGAAGATGGTGCTCGAGAACGGCAAGCCGACGATCGCGTTCCTCCTCACGGAGCCGGGCGGCGGCGGCAAAGTCCGGTCGAAGATCATCGTCGCGCGCGCGACGGTCGAGACTCCGCATCAGGGCAGCGACTTCCAGTTCGAAGACGCCGCCATCGAGGAAGCGAATCCGTGCGACGCGACGTCATGCACGGGCGGCGGCAAGGCGTGCCTGAAGGACGGCACGTGCGCCCCCACCGTGTCCGGTTGCACCCCCGCCGACTGCGGCCAGGGCAAAGCGTGCGTCACGCAGGACAACAAGGCCACGTGCGTCGCCACGGCCGGCACGCTGGAGACCTTCCCCAACGTCTTCGGCGCGCGCCTCGCGCTCGCGCAGAACAACGGCAACCTCGGGATCGTCGCGTACGACCGGCCGCACGGAAACCTCGTCGCGCTCGTCAGCCGCGGCGACAAGAAGTGGGACCGCATCCTCGTCGACGGCGAAGCCGGCTCGCGCAAGGACAACACGGCGATCGACACGGGCGACGTCGGCATCGGCGCGTCGCTCGCGATCGACAACGCGGGCACCTGGCACATCAGCTACGTGAGCGGTCTCGACGAGACGCTCCGCTACGTGACGTTCGCGGGCGACAAGCCGGGCAAGCCGGAGATCGTCGACGACGGCTCCTCCGTCGACGGCAAGGGGTTCCCCGACGGCAAGCACGTCGTCGGCGATGACTCCGCAATCCGGGTCGAAGGCGACGTCGTCACGATCGTCTACCAGGACAACACGGCCGGCACGCTGCGCCGCGCGGTCGGCACCAAGAGCGGCGCGACGCGCAAGTGGGACCTCCGTGTCCTGCCGCAGCCCGGGCGCTTCGCCGGCTACTTCCCGGCGTTCGTGCCCGGTGAGGACAAGGTCGCGAACTTCTGGGAGACGAGCGACCGCGCGGCGAAGAACTTCGTCGGCGACGTCGCGATCGTGACGCCCTGACCGAGCGTCACGTCGCCGGGCCCGCGTTCCTACGCGGAGACCGATCAGCCGCGCGTTCCGCGCGCGGCACTCACGCACTTCCGCTCGAGATCCATGATCTCCTGATCGCCGTCGACGAGCGCGCGGAACTCCTTGTACGTGAGGCCGACGCGGCCGCAGGCGAGCTCGAGCGCGCGCTGGACGTCGTCCTCGGCGTCCACCGGAATGTTGTCCGTGGCGACGAGCTCCTCGAACTTGCGGAGCACGGCGATCGCCTTGGCGCGTTCCGCCACACCGTTGGGTTGCGTCGCAGCCTGCTCGGCGCGGTCGCGGAGGTCTTCGTGGATGACGTCCGACGCCTGCGACCGCTCGAGGATGTCCTGACCGAGCGGCTTCGACGGGTCGTCGAACGACCGGCCGGGCTTCCTCTCCTGGGCGGCGGTGGAACGGTCCTTCTGCGTGCTTTCGGGCTGCCTCATGCGCTCGAACGATCGCAAGGACCGTGCACGGCGCGAACCGAGCGATTACGCCGCAGCGACGGGCGCCGGAGCGACGTCCGCCATCGGCCGCATCGCCGGACCGCTCGACCGCTCACGTTCCGCGTTCACGACCTCGAGGAGCTCCGCCTTCGTGACGATGCCGAGGTCGAGGAGCGCGCGCATGTAGCCGTCCACGTAACCGTGCGCGCGCGCGAGGCGTCCGTACGCTTCGCCGGAGGCCTTCGCCGTGAAGACGTCGGCGAGCATCGTACGCAGCTCCGTCACCACTTCCGACTTCGTCTTCATGCGAGCCTCCTCACGACCAGGAGCCCTACACAGTCGCGCGCGGCCGGGCCAAGTTCGCGACGAAGGCGCGTTGTGTCGCGGCGCCGCGGCTCCCCTGCGCGCTGCCGCATTGAATAGTGGTCGGCGCGGAGGTGTTCAGGTAGACGATGGCTACCCGCGCATCATGGCAGAGCCCGAAACCGAGAAGCGCAGCGACGCGGAGTCGTCGACCGAGGGTCCTTCGCCCGACGTTGCGGCGTCCCCCGCGGCCGCTGGATCGTCCGAGCTGCCGGGGGCACCGGAGCCGATGATCGCCGAGACGACGGCCGGCGCCGCGCGGTCCTCCGAGGCGAAGACGAAGGCGGCGAGCGTACCGCCTGCGCCTGCGGCCGAGGCAGCAGCACCGGAGGCCGCGCCCGCACGCGAGCAGACGGACGAGACGACCGCGCCTGCGCTCGGAAGGTCGTCCGTCGGCGCGATCGCTTCGGGGCCGCCGTCTGGAAAGCCGTCCGCAAGCGCTCCGTCCGGCGGTGCGCTCGCCGCGTACGAAGCCGTCGCGCGATCGGCACGTCTTTCGGACATCGTCGCCATCGCGCAGGAGGTCCTCACCGAAGCCTCCGCGACGCGTCGCGCGGAATGGAGCCTGGCGGCGAAGGTCGCCGCGGCGGCCGACGAGGCGAGGCTCGCGCGCGCAGACGCAGACACTCCGTTCGGCAACGCGCTGAAGGTCCTCGAGTCGGGTCCCGAGGGCGACGCGGAACGTGCGCTCGCGTCGGCTCTCGCCGCGCATGCCGTTGCCGAGTCGCCGCGCAAAGACGAAGATCGCCTCGCCGGCGACGTGCTCTGGCTCGCGACGCACACGGCGTTCGACGCGACTCCCCTCCTCGACCGCGCGCTGGGTGACGACGCGGCCGATCTCTGGGAAGCAATCGCGCTCCGCGTGCGCCGCTTCGACGACGGTAAGGGCGGAGCGCTCGGTCGCGGCGAAGCGCTCGTGGGCGCGGCAGCCCTCGCGGCGTCACCCTCGCCCGGTGCCAAGAAGGCGGCGGAGTCGCTCGGCGCCATCGTGAAGGACGCGATCCTCGCGCGCATCCTCACCGGCGCGACTGCGTCACACGACGAAGTGCATCTCGAAGGAGAGATGGTCGCACCGCCGCGTGGATTCGTGGCGACGGCCCTGCTCGCGCTCACCGGAATCCTCTTTGCGATGCATGCCGTCCGGCTGCTCGCGCGCGTGGCGCTCGCGTACCGAAGGCCCGCAGACGTCATGCTCTCGGCGTCCGGCGTTCGCGTGCAGACGCGCACCGAGCTCCTCGGCCGCGTCCTTCGTGAACGTGAGCACGCGATCGCGCAGACGGGCCTCGTTCGCGTGACGCGCGAGGTGCGCTACCCGCGCGCGGCGTTCTACGCCGGCTTGCTCGCGCTTGCGGTCGGCAGCTACATCGGAGTGCGCGCGTTCGCCGATGGCGTTCGCGCGGCGTCGCCGTCGCTCTTGCTGACGGGCCTCGTCGTCATCGCGCTCGGCATCGGCGCGGACTTCGTGCTCGGATCGATGCTGCCGGGCTCACGTGGCCGCGTCCGCGTTCACTTCGTTCCGCGCGCGGGCAAGACGCTCTGCGTGTCGGACGTCGACGCTCACCGCGCCGACGCGGCGATCGCGCGGACGCTGCGCACGCGCTGACGGTCAGCTCCCGGAGCCGACGAAGCGCTCGCCGACGACGACGTCGAGCTTGCCGGCCGTCGCGCGCGCTTCGATGCGGACGGTCTTCGTCGACGCGCCGGCGCAGGCGCGGAGCGACGCCGTGTTCTGACCGTGAGAGCGATCGAGCTCTTCCCCGTTCGTCACATCGAACACGCGCGCTTCGAGGCCAGTCCCCTCGCCCTCGGCGCCGAGCGCAAGACGGACGCATTGTCCGGCGGGGATGCTCGTGTTCTGCGACCACTGGTGCGCGGCATCGAGCACGACGTGGCGTACCGCGCCTGCCGCGCCCTCGTGGAGCGTGCTCGGTCCGGCAGCGGCGCGACCGAGCATGCGCGCCGCCGCGAGCGGATGCGCCGTGAACGCCGGGTCCCTCCACCGCTCCGCGCGGGTCATCACCGTGTACGGGCCCGGACGTCCGCGCGTCGCGAGATCCACGCGCGCCTTGCCCTTCCCGCACGCGAAGAGCGTCGCGTCACCCGCCCCCTCGCCCGTGGCCAGCAGCGCGCCGGAGTCGTCCCATACCGCCGCATCGACCAGCGCGAGCGGCGCGCCGGCGACGATGTCGATGCGCGTGCAGCCACCGGGAGCGAGCTCCACCGGCACCGTCGCGCGGCGACCGAGCTGGAGCTGGCCGTTTTGCGCGGACGCGGCGTTCGGATAACCGGCCTTCGCAAGCGCGGCGTTGCGCGCGGCCCGCGTCGCTTCGAGCGGCTGCGCGGGTGCGACCCAGGCGACGTCCGCGCGCGTCGCGAGGTCCCGCGCGCTGTCCTTCTTCGTCTTGCCGATGACGACGGCGACGAGGCCTCGGCCCACGTGCGGCCTCACTTGGAGCGATCCCGCCATCGCGATCGGCGAGCACACGGTCACCGAACGCGCCGGACCACCGTCCTTGGCGCGCGCGACGAGCCGACCCTCACCGTCGAGGACGTCGACGTCGACGATCGCGACGTCGTCGTCGGGTACGACGAGCGCATCCGTGCACCCTCCCTCCTCGATCGCGAACGCGACCGCCGACACCGCGCGCGTATCGACGGAAATGGCGACGCGACGCTGCTCTTCCCACGCGGCGCCGAGGCTCGCGCGATGCTTCCGCACCGCGTCTTCGAGGCCCGGCCAAGCCTCCGCGCTTCGCGGTCCCCCCGCGACCGACCCTCGCGCTCCGACCGCGCGCCCGAGCTCGGCGGCGCGAATCGGCGAGACGATCTGCGCAGCCACGACGCAGAGTCCCTCGCCGTTCGCCGCGTGCGCCGCCACGTACACGCGGCTCGGATGAGGGGGACACACGAGGAGCGTCGGGCGCGGATCCGGCCCTTCGTCGACGGCGACCGGATTGCCTTCCTCGGCGAACGCGGCGAGGTCGATGTCTTCGAGCGAAGCCGACGCGCGCGCGTATGCGAGAAGGCACGCGTCGGCAGGCACGTCGACGAACGCGCCGAGCCTCTCGCCTTCGGCCATCGGGCCCGATGCGACGATCGCGACCGGTCCCGCGCCGAAGCGCGACGCCTTCTGCGGCGTGTCACCGAGGAGCGGCATCGTCGGGAGGCTCCCAGGCGTGACCTTCGGCGTACCGGGCGGTCCGCTCGCGCGGTCGTTCGCGTTCGCTGCGCCGCGAGGCGCGCACGCCGTCGTCACCGCCGAAGCGAGCAGCGCAGCGATCGTGATGAGGTTGCGCGGCCTCGAGCTCATCGACCGCCCTCCCAGACGCCACTCTTCACGCGATAGACCGCCATGCCCCAGCCGACGCCGGAACCGCGAGCGTGGACGTCGACGCGTGCCTTTTCTCCGGCGCTCACGCAGAACGCGGCGAGCGCCGCCTCTTCGGCCGCGCCTCGTTCGTCGGTCGATTCGCGCGCGCCGACGAGCGCGCGGATCTGCAGCGACCTCGCGTGACCGTGCGAAAGCGCGACCACCGCGACGTAGCAGCCCCCGACCTCGACGGGCACCGGCACCGGCGTCGTCCCGGAGCTGCCCTGCGCGAGCAGCACGGCGTCTTCCGACGGCATCGCGATGTGACGCGCGAACATCACGCGCGCCATCTTGCTGCGCGTGAGCGGACCCCAGAGGTCGGGCAGGAACTCCGGAAGCGGCCACGTTGCCACGGTCGCGGTGATCTCGCCGTTCGGGGGCGCGCCCGCGAACGCCACGACGATGCGGGTCGGGCGGCCGACGCATGCCTCGAGACGCGCGTCGGGAGCCTCGGTGCGATCGCGGGCGAGCACGCGCTCGCTCGTCGGATCGCGCAGCTCGGCGTCGAGGTCGAGACGGAAGCGGCGCGTCGGACGATCGGTGCGCGGATCCTTCGCGAAGAGCTCGACGCGATGGCATCCGGCCGCGAGCTGGATCTCGGATTCTCCCGTACCGTCGTCACCCGCTCGGAGCGGCGTACGCTCGTGCGCGCGAGCACCGTCACGTTTCGCGCGGATCTCGGCGATCTCGGCGCGCCGCTCGACCGCGGCGAGCGGAGGGAGCGCTCCCGTGTCCGGGACCGGAGGCAGCGCGCCGCCCGTGCGCTCCGGAACGATGGACGTGACGAGAGGCAACGCCGACGGCGCGCGCGCGACGACGACTTCGACGGCGCCTCGCCCGGCATCGCTCGTGATGACGACGTGCCGGACCGGCCGCCCGCCCGTGCACCGACGGAGCTCGACGACGCCCGCCACGCTCGCGCCGCGGGCGCCGACCTCGGGCGCGAGCGGGTCGAAGCCGGCGTCCGAGAGCTTCGCGCGAAAGCTGAGACCGCGCGCGCCGACGAGCGCGACGTGCGTGCAACCTCCGCCCTCTTCGGCGGCGATTGGCACGAGGATCGTCTCGTCGTCGAACAAGAACCGCGTCGGGAGCTGGGTGACGCGCCCGCCGGCCGAACGCCACTGTTCGACGACGCGCTCCGCGACCTCGCGACCCGCATCGGCGCGCGCGGACTGCGGCGCGAGCGCGATTCCGAGCACTACCGCCGTCGCGACGAGCACGCCGTTCCGGCCGAACCGCAGAGGCACACCACGAAGGTAGCACGGGCGATCGCCGTGCGGCGCTCAGGAGATGACGAGCTCCGCCTCGACGAAGCCCTTGCTGGCCGCGTCCCACACGAAGAGCTTGCGCTCGTCGACCGCGCCGCCGCGCACGCTGGTGACGAGATAAGCCAGCTCGTACGTCGGCGCGTCGCCACCCGCCGTGGCTGCCGCTGCGTCGGTCTCGGAGAAGTACGCGCCGACGTCGAGGTGAGAATGGTAGAGCACCTTGACGGGCCGTCCGCTCGCCTCGCCCTCGCGCACCGCGCGCTCGAACTTGAGAGGGTCGATGTCGAAGTACATGCGTCCGGTGCGCGGATACGTCTCGGGGTCGAGACGGTGAAGCTTGTTCGCGCGATTCTCCATCGGCACGATCGCATCGACGAGAAGCGGCTCGCTCGCGGGGCCGAGAAGGAGCCCGCAGCTCTCCTCGTCCCGGGCGAACGCGAGCCGCGCTTCCTCGTCGATGCGGGCCACGAGCTCGCTCGCGATGCGGATGCCACCTTTCACCCAGGGATGCTTCGCCGCGTCCATCGAATCCTCCTCGCTCGGCCACGCGCTCGCCCGCGGCTCACCAGACGTACTTCTTCTCCCATGCGAGCGGCGAGAAGTAGCGGTCACCGCGGTCGCACACGATCACGACCACGCACCCGGCCCGCTCTTCGCGCTGCAGACGCTCGGCGATCTTCACCGCCGCGAACACGTTGGCGCCCGACGAGTGCCCGACGTGCAGCCCCTCTTCGCGCGCGAGGCGATCGGCCATGTCCCAGCCATCTTCGGTGGTGACCGGGAACACCTCGTCGTGGCCGCGCGGATCGTAGATGGCCGGCACGAGGCTCGACGCCATGTGCTTCAGACCTTCGAGGCCGTGGAGCGGCTGGTCCGGCTCGACGGCGACACAGCGAATGTGCCGATGATGCTCCCGCAAGCGACGCGCGGTGCCCATCATCGTGCCGCTCGTGCCGAGCCCCGCGACGAAGTGCGTGATCTGGTCCCCGAGATCGCGCAGGATCTCCGGCCCAGTGCCGTGGTAGTGCGCGAGAGGGTTCGACGCGTTCGAGTATTGGTCGGGGTAGAACCAGCGGCCAGGATCCTCGTCGACGATCTTCTTCGCGAGCCGGATGGCGCCGTCGGAGCCCTCGAGCGGGTCGGAGAAGATGATCTCGGTGCCGAACGCGCGCGCGATGTCCTTACGCGCCTTCGACACGTTCGACGGCATGACGAGCTTCACGCGAATGCCGAGCGCCGCGCCGTAGAGGGAGTACGCGACGCCGGTGTTTCCGCTCGTGGAGTCGATGAGCGTCTTGTCGCGCGTGAGCCGCCCGTCGTCGAGCGCGTCACGGATCATGCGCAGGGCAGCGCGGTCTTTGACGCTTCCTCCCGGGTTCTCGAACTCGAGCTTCGCGTACACCGGCACGTCGGGCGCGTTCTTGGTGACGACGCGCAGGCGGAGGAGCGGCGTGTCACCGACGGCCTCGACGACCGACTCGATACGCCGCATGCGGAGCACACCGCTCATGACCGACGCGCCTCCCCCGCCCCTTCGATGCCGAGCGCTGCGCGCATCGTCATCAGCGCGGCGAGCGCGCCCTCGGCGACGCCGCGTGCCGCGGGGTCGGAGACGCCGAGCCGGTCGAGCGCCGCGGCGAGCGCTCTCGCGTCGCTCTCGTCCGGCGCGCCGGAGGTTTCGACGTGGACCCCGGCCGCCTCGAGATAAGCGACCTCGACGCTGTGCGCGTTCGGCGCGGACGTGCGCGCGCGAGGCCGCGTGGCGACGAGGCGAGCCTGTCCCGCCTCGCCGATCTCGGGCAAGCGGATCTGGCGGCCGTGGCGCGCGCGGTCGATGCTCATGACGCGTGCTCAGCCTCCGGCGATCGCGGGCACGATGCTGATCTGGTCACCCGGCTTCAGCTCGGTCTGGAGCCCGCCCGTGAAACGAACGTCTTCCTCGCCGACATAGATGTTGATGAAGCGTCGGACGCCCTTCTCGTCCAGCAGGCGGTCCTTCAGACCGGGATGACGCGACTCGAGGTCCTCGATGATGGCACCGACGGTGCCGCCGGCGGCCTTCACCTCGTCGGCGCCGGCAGTGAGCGTACGAAGAGCGGCGGGGATTCGAACGATGGTGTCCATGGCTTTGGCTCCTTGACTCAGATCTCACACGCCACGGGTGCGTACCGCGTGGCTTCGATGGTTTCGATGCGACGGTTTCCTCCGCAGAGGAGGCAGTCCGGACGGCGGGGCACGACGCGACGGCGCGTAGCGAAGCTCTTTGCGTCGAACGTCACGAGCGTGCCGAAGGCGGGCTCGCCGCGCAGCACGGCGAGCGCGAGATCCGCCTGCACTGCCGCGACGACGCCGACCATCGGTCCGACGACGCCGGCTTCCGCGCAGTTCGGCGCGTTCTCGCGCGGGACGTCTTCGAAGAGGCAGCGGTAGCACGGACCACCTTCCGGGCCGACGGCGAGCGCCGTGCCGTGCCAGCGCACCGCGGCCGCGTGCACGACGGGCTTCCGCGCGAGGCGACATGCATCGGCGGTGAGGAACTTCGTCGGAAAGTTGTCGCTGCCTTCGACGACGAGGTCGTACGCGCCGGCGAGAGCCACCGCGTTCGAGGGAAGGATGCGCGTCGCGTGCGTCTCGATGCGCACCGACGGACCGAGGCGGCGGAGCGCGGCCGCCGCTGCCTCGACCTTCGGACGTCCGACGTCCGCGTCGCGGAAGAGGATCTGGCGGTGCAGATTCGTGACGTCGACCTCGTCGTCGTCCGCGATCCCGAGAGTGCCCACACCCGCGCGCGCGAGGACGAGCGCGGCCGGACAGCCGAGGCCGCCGATCCCGACGAGCAGCACGCGCGCGTCACGCAGGTCGCCGACGTCGCGCATCACCGTCCTGCCTCGTCGTCCGCGGAGACGCCGGGGAAGTACTCTTCGAGGCTGAAGTACCGCTCGCCGGTGTCACACAGCACGGTGACCACGTTCTTCCCTTCGCCGAGCTCGCGCGCGAGCTCGAACGCGCCGAACACGTTCGCGCCGGCGCTGATGCCGACGAGGAGCCCCTCGCTGCGCGCAAGGCGCAGCTTCGTACGCCACGCGTCTTCGTCACGCACGGTCGTCACCGCATCGACGACGTCGGGCCGATAGTTCGCCGGGACGAAGCCGGCGGCGAGCCCCTGGATCTTCGTCGGACCGCGCTGGCCGCGCGAGATCGTCGCGCACGCATCCGGCTCGACCGCGACGACGCGAACGGCAGGATGGAGCTTGCGGAGCTCCGGTCCGACGCCGCTCACGGTGCCGCCCGTGCCCACGCCCGCGACGAACGCATCGATCGAGAGGCCATCCATGGCCGAGAGGATCTCGTGCGCCGTCGTACGCGCGTGCACCGAAGGATTCGCCGCGTTGTCGAACTGTGACGGCATGAACGCGCCCGGCGTTCGTTCGGCGATTTCTCGCGCGCGCCGGATCGCTCCGTCCATCTGCTCTTCGGCCGGCGTGAGGACGATTTCCGCGCCGTACGCTTCGAGGAGCTGCCTCCGTTCGAGGCTCATGCTCTCCGGCATCGTCAGTACGAGCCGGTAGCCCTTCACCGAGCACACGAACGCGAGCCCGATGCCCGTGTTGCCGCTCGTCGGCTCGACGATCGGACCCGGACGCCGCAACGCTCCGCGTGCCTCGGCATCCTCGATCATCGCGCGGCAGATCCGGTCCTTCACGCTTCCGCCCGGATTGAGGTGCTCCATCTTGGCCCACACGGCGGCGACGCCGCGCGGTCCGGGCGCGCGAAGCCAGCTGCCGCGGAGGCGGACGAGCGGCGTGTGGCCGACGAGCTCGAGCATCGAAGAGGCGATCATCGGGACAGGTACCTTGGATGCTCCATCAGATGGTCCATCGCGCAGGGCCTCCGGACTTCGCGCGCAGGCCGAGCTCGTCCCCACGCGCGCAGAGGTCCTCGAGCGTCACGTCGTCGAAGCACCGCTCCACCGTGCGCCCGAGGTCCGCGAGGGCGGCGTCGGCGATCTCGCGCAGCTCGGTCGCCGGCCGCTCGACACCCCGCCGACGTGCGGGCGCGAGCGTCACCGGCCCTTCCACCGCGCGGAGCACGTCGCCGAGCCGCACGTCGTGAGGCGAGCGCGCGAGCCGGAAGCCGCCGCGTGGCCCGCGCTTGGACTCGACGAGGCCGGCCCGCTTCAGCGACTGGAAGATCTGCTCGAGGAAGCGGAGCGGGATGCGCTGCCGGCCGGCGACGTCGCGGACCTGCGCGGGCCCCTCGTCGTGGAACGCGAGGTCGAAGAGCGCCCGGACGGCGTACCTTCCGCGGTTCGAGAGCCGCAGCACGAGGCTCACTCTAATTGTCGCATCGGGAATATCAAGAATGCTCGTGCGAGCAGGAAAAACCCAGCAAATGGGACGGGGGCTTTACGCAGCCGAGAACCGGGGCCATGGTCGCCGGCATGCACGGCTCGGACGAAGCGCGGGCGCTGCACGCCGAACATCCCCCCATCGACCTGCACGCGGACACGCTCATGTGGTCGCGGTGGACGGGCTACGATCTCCACAAGCAGCACGAGCCGCCGCTCCCGCTCGCCGCGTTCGGCGGGCACGTCGACATCCCACGCATGCGCGAAGGCGGAATGGGCGCGCAGTTCTTCGGGCTCGTGTCACTGCCGCTCGCCGACCGCGTGAAGGGCATGGCGCGCGTGGTGCACGAGCAGATCGACGCCCTCGAAGCGCAGCTCGCACGAAAGCCCGGAGCGCTGCGTCTCGTCCGCACGGCGAGCGACATCGAGGAGAGCCGCGGTGCCGGCGAGATCGGCGCGCTTCTCGGCATCGAAGGCGCGCATGCGCTCGAGGGCGACCTCGACAACGTCGCCCGGTTCGCCGAACGCGGCGTCCGCTACATCGGCCTCCTCCACTTCACCGCCAACGAAGCGGGCTTCCCCGCGTACGGCAAGGGCCGCAGCGACGACTCGGGGCTCACGCGCTGGGGCATCGAGCTCGTGGAGCGTTGCGAGGCGGAGCGCGTCCTCGTCGATCTCTCGCACGTGAACAAGCGCGGCTTTCTCGATGCCTGCCGCGTCGCACGAAAGCCGCCGATCGTGAGCCACACCGGCGTGCTCGGCGCGTTCGAGCACTGGCGCAACATCGACGACGAGCAGCTCCGCGCCGTCGCCGACAAGGGCGGCGTCGTCGGCGTCATCTTCTGCCCTCGTTACGTCGGCGGCGACGGCCTCGAGCCCGTCGTCGCCCACTTGAAGCACGTGGTCGACGTCGTCGGAGAAGACGCCGCTGCGCTCGGCAGCGATTGGGACGGCTTCATCGTGCCGACGAAGCCGCTCAAGGACCCGCGCGGCCTGCCGCTCCTCACCGACGCGCTCCTCGCGGCGGGGTTCTCACGGCAGGCGGTGGGCAAGATTCTCCACGACAACGTGATGCGCGTCCTTCGCGAGGCGTGAGCCGGCCTACGACGCGCCTCGGGCGAAGTGGTGGACGACCGCGTCGGACACCCATTTCCACTCGTCGACGTGGCTCTTCGCGGGCGGCCTCCCCTGGAGCTTCGCGGCGAGCTCCCAGAGGCGCGACGCGCGCGGGTCGTGCCAGAGGAACTTCTGGTGGATGTCGGCAAAGAGCGCCTCGTCCATCGGCTTGCCTGTCGCGCGCGCAGTCGCCTCGGCGAAGGACGTCGCGATGCGGCGCCCCTCGTCCGAGGTCGGCGCGACGCCCGAATCGAGCGCGGTGCGGGCCTCGCGAACGATCGCGCTCGTCGCCGTCTGGTACGCGGCGGCATCGAAGCCGCCCTGCCACGTCTGCTCGGACATCGCGCGCATCGACGCCACGAAGCTCGCGTCGCCGAGGATCTCCGCCATCTCGATCCACGCGTCGAGCTGCTCGGGAGAGGGCTCGTCCGGGAGCTTCGGCGCGAGCGCGTCGACCATCGAACGCCGCCATGCCGGGTCGACGGGGAGCCCGTCGGACACGCGCTCGTAGAACTGCTCGATCACCTTTCGTCGTTCCTCGTTGGAGAGTCGCGTCACGGCTGAAATCCTCCTCAGGTCTTGCTCGGTGGGCTCCGAGCGGAGCGCGGCGCGGAGGGAGGCTGCGACCTGCTGGAGCGACGTGATGTGCGCCTCGACGGCGTCGAGGCGGAGGCGCAAGGCCTCCGCGAGCGTCATGTCCCGTCGCAGCACGGACTTGATCGCCTCGAGCCCGACACCCGCCTCACGAAGGCTGCGTACGAGGTCGAGGCGAACGACGTCGGCTTCGGAGTAGAGGCGGTAGTTGCTGCGCGTCCGTCCAGACGGTGGCACGAGGCCCTCGTCCGAATAGAAGCGCAGGGTTTTCACCGGAATCCCGGTCCGCTTCGACACCTCGCCGATCGACAGCCTTCCTTCCGCCATCGCGACCTCACTCTGCGGTCTCCCCCTGCTGGAGGGTCAATGCCTCGCCGTGAAAAAAAAATCAGCGCGCCCAGCGCTGCCACTCTTCTTCGTAGTAGCGAACGAGCATCTGGTTGTTGAGGCGGTTCACCTCGACCGGCACCGCCGCCATGTCCGGCGCGATGTCGAAGAGGGACGGCAGCGTCGCGTCCGTCAGGTAGCGGAGCCCCGGAGGAACGTGGGCAGGCAGCGGAACGTCGCCCGCCGGGGTTGCGAGCGCGAAGCCCCACTCACCGAACGAAGGAACCAGCGCGTGGTACGGCCGCACGGCGAAGCCCGCCGCCTCGAGTGTGCGCACGACGCACCAGTACGAACGCCGCGCGACGAGCGGAGACGTGCTCTGCACCGCCACGGCGGCGCCCTCGGAGAGGCGCTCCTTGAGGAGGCGGTAGAAGCGCACGCTGTAGAGCTTTCCGAGCGCGAAGTTGTTCGGGTCCGGGAAGTCGACGATGACGACGTCGAACTTCGCCGGCAGGGCCGGGTGCGCTTCGCCGATCCACACCATCGCGTCGTCGTTCACGACGCGCACGCGCGGGTCGTGGAGCGAGGCGCGGTTCAAATCGCGGAGGAGCGGGAGCTCGCGCGCGAGCTCGGTCATGCCCTTGTCGAGGTCGACGAGCGTGACCGAGGTGACCTCGGGGTGCCGCAGGATCTCGCGCACGGCGAGCCCGTCGCCGCCGCCGAGAACGAGCACGTTCGTCTTCTGGCGCGCGACCGCGAACGCCGGATGAACGAGGGCCTCGTGGTACCGGTACTCGTCGATCGATGCAAACTGCAGGTTCCCGTCCAAGAAGAGCGACACCCCGCTCCGGGCCTGGGTGAGAACGATGCGCTGGTAGTCGGTCTGCTTCGTGAAAGCGACGGGGTGGAGGAGCAGCGCCTCGTCGGCGACGAGCACGATCTTCTGCGCGGCGCCGAGCGCGACGCCGAGCGCCGCGAGGGCGATCACGCCGCGGATCCGCAGCGGCCGCGGCTCGATCGCGGCGGCGAACACCCAGGTGCCCCACAGTGCCGCAAGCACGCCGAGGATCCCGAACACGATCCCGGTGCGCAGGATCCCGAGGTTCGGCAAGAAGACGAGCGCGAAGACGAGGGCCCCCACGAGCGCGCCGACGTAGTCGAGCGACAAGACACGTGGAACGACGTCCTCGAGCGACGTCCGCCGCCGGAGCACGCGCATGAGCAGCGGGATCTCCGCGCCGACGAGGACGCCGGTGACGCCGACGAGCAGATAGAGGACGAGCCGCACGCGCGAGCTCTCCGCGAACGTGACGTACAGGATCGGCCCGCCGAGCCCCCCCACGAACGACGCCGCGATCTGGCAGTCGAGGAAGCGCTCCGCGAGCCGCTCGGTCACGTACTTCGAGAGCCACGCGCCGACGCCCATCGCCGTGAGGTGCACGCCGATGATCGTCGAGAGCTGCGTGACGGAATCGCCGAGGAGGTACGTGGAGACCGCGCCGGCCACGAGCTCGTAGACGAGACCGCACGTGGCGACGACGACGACGGTCGCGTAGACGAGAAACGCACCCACGGTCAGAGCCCTGGCTTATTTGCCGCCGAAGCCGCCGCTCGAGCTGCCGCCGATGCCGCGGACGCCCCCGCTGGAGCTCGAAGAGCTGCTGCTCGATCCCGAGCCGCCTCCGCTCGCGCACGTGCCGAACGCAGCGATGCCGAAGATGATGAACACGATGACGAGGGCGATGATGACGAACCCGCTCGACACGCTGCCGGCGCTCGCTGCGTACGGCGAGCCGGGCGCGACGCCGTACGTCGTCGTCTTCGGCTTGTAGCCGAACGCCTGCGTGATGATCGGCGTCGCCACGACGATGCCGTGCGACCAGCTCACCTCGGTGGCGGAGCGCTCGGCGCTGATGATCTCGCGACCGTGCTCGTAGTCTTCGGCCCAGACGGTCTCGCCGACCTCGACTTTCCAGTAGAACTCGCCGAGCACGAAGTCGACGCGCGCCTGCTGCTGGTTCCGCTTCTTGAAGTGGATGTTGCGCATGCGCACGAACACGGGCGCACGGCTCGCATCGACGTCACCGGCCGCGAGCGGCGTGATGAGGTAGAACATCCCCTCGTCGAACACGAGCCACCGGTAGCCGTGCTGGACGTTGTAGAGGAGGTACTCCTGCCAGCCGAACCAGTCGTCGCTGCCGGGTGCGCCCGTCGACCGTTCGACGTAGCCGAGCACGGTCCACTCCGCGTTCGACACTCCGCGTGCGTCGGGCACCGGGAGCACGCCCTTGCGACCGAGCTCGATCGACGGCGCCGCGCGCGCGATGCCCTGACGCGCGACGACCTGCTGGAGCTTGACGTCGCTAAGCGCATTGCAGTGCCGGCACGCCGCGCGCTCCGTGCCGGGCGAGAGCACCGGGAGAGGCGCGCCGCAGCTCGGACACTTGATGGCGTCGGTCTTCACCGCCGCGACGGGGCGGTCGCCTCCGCGCTGCGTGATCTGGAGCTCGGCGAACGAGGTCTGGACGCCGACGAACACTTGCGGCGGCTGCGTTCCGTCGCCGTAGTCGATCGAGGCCCAGCCGCCTCCGCCGGACGAGAGGTCGACGAAGATGCGCCGCGAGCCGGGCGCCGCCGCGAACGGTAGCTCACCCTCGGCGGAGAGGAACGTCCCCTCGTTCTTCTCCTGAACGACGAACACGCCGCTCGCGCCGAGCGGGATCTGCATCTGAGGATGCAGCGACGTGACCGGCGGAGCGGCCACCGGCACGGCGCTGACCACCTGCCAGTAACCTTGCGCTTCGCTGATCCACGCCGGGTTTCGGCCGTCGAAGAGCGCATAGTACTCCTCCCACGTCCCGCCCTGCGGATGCTGGAGCACGAGGCGGCCTTCGACGCTGAAGCTCCGCCCGCGGAAGGTTCCCCGGTCGCCGGGAGCGAGCGCGGCGTCGGAGAAGACGACGTCGGCGACCTTGCCGGCGTTGCGGAAGTCGCGATCCGTACGGACGACGACGTGGCGGCAGTACTTGCAGACGAGCGACGCGGACGAGCCGGCGCGGAACTCGATCGACGAGCCGCAGTTCGGGCACGGGCCGGCCTGTACTGCCATCGCGCGCCGACGATAGAAGCTTTTCGCTGCCGACGCGAGAGGCTAGCCTCCGGCTCGGTTCGCGCGGAGACGCCGGGATTTTCCCGGGGTGAAGCGTGCGGGGTCGAGAACGCGATGTCGGTCGGGACGGAATGGCTCGTGGACGCTCATGGTTGCGAGGCGGAAGCGCTCCGCGATCTCGCGCGCGTGCGCGGTCTCCTCGAGACGATCCTCGTCCGCCTCGAGCTCCGCGTGGTCGGCGAGGGACTCTGGCACCGCTTCGGCGGAGAGGCCGGCGTCACGGGCATGTATCTCCTCACCGAGTCCCATCTCACGGTGCACACGTATCCGGAGCACGGGCTCGCAACGTTCAACCTGTACTGCTGCCGTCCGCGTCCGGAGCTCCCGTGGGCAGACGAGCTCTCACGCGTGCTCGGCGCGAGCGACGTTCGCGTCCGCGTCGTCGAGCGCGGCGTCCGGAACGCACCATGACGGCCGCAAGCGAGCTCGCCGAGCACACCGTTCTCGAGGTCGGCGCGCGCGGGAAGATGGGCGGCGCTCCGTTCGTGCTTTCCGGGCGCACGTGCGTGCGGAGCTCGGGCGGAGGCGTGTGGAACGAATGGCTCGCCACGTTCGACGACGGGCGGCGCGCCTACCTCGCCGAGGCGATGGGCGCCTTCGCGCTCTTCCACCCGCGTCCGCTGGCGCCCGCGTTCGATGCGCTCGTCGTCGGCGCTCCCCTCGAGACCGGCTTCGTGGTCGTCGAGCGCGGCGAAGCTCGCCGCGTCGCGAGCTGGGGCGAAGTCGAGGAGGCGCCGAAGGCGTACCGCTACGCCGATCTCTCCGGACCGAACGGCGAGGTCGCCACGATCGACTACGGGCGTGGGGGCGCCGACGTGTTCGTCGGTCGTCGGGTCAGGCTGGCCGAGCTCGGGCTCTTGCCGCGCGCCGAGCCGCGGCGGTTCCTGCCGGCGCCCGGCGGAGCCGCGCCGCGCGGGACGGAAACATGGCTCGCAGTGGGCGACACGGGCGAGCTCGACAAGACGCGCTTCCGCGTCATCGGCATCGCCGGTCGCAGCATCCGCATCGATTCCGAGCGTTACACCTGGCAAGAGTACGTGCTCTTCGCGCCGGCCGAGGGGCTCCGCTGGCTCGTCGTCTCCGATGGACACTGGAACCTCGTCGAGACGATCGAGCCTGGGCGCATCGCGGAGATCGCCGAAGAGCGCGCGAGCTACGAAGGGGAGACGCACCGCTTCGTGTCGTCCGGCAGAGCGCGGCTCGACTGGGCGATCGGCGAGCTGCCGTGGGAGGCCGCGGTCGGTGACACGGTCAGCGTCCGCGACTACGCGCGCGCGCCGTACGCGCTTTCGTGCGAAGCCTCCGAAGACGAGATCACGTGGACGCGCGGCACGTACACGCCGCCCGACGTCGTGGCACGCGCGTTCGGCAAGCGCGTCCTCCCGAAGCCTGCCGGACGCGCCCCCAACCAGCCGAGAACCGTGACCCAGCCCCAGAAGCGGAGATGATTGGATGCAGATCGAAACGATCGGAAAGACGCTCGTGGCGGCGCTCGCGTTCAGCGCGCTCGGCCTCGTGTTGTTCGCCCTCGCCTTCCTCATCATCGTGAAGGTCACGCCGTTCTCGCTGCGCAAGGAGATCGAGGAAGATCAGAACACCGCGCTCGCGATCATCATCGCGTCCGTGATCCTCGGCATCGCGCTCATCGTCTCGGCGGCGATTCACGGCTGAGCGGTGACGCGCGACCGGCTCCTGCTCGCCAACGTGCTCGTCGTTGCGCTCTGCGCGCTCGTCTACGAGCTGCTCTGCGGGACGCTCGCGAGCTACCTGCTCGGGGATGCGGTGCTTCAGTTCTCGCTCGTCCTCGGCACGTACCTGTTCGCGATGGGCGCCGGCGCGTGGGCTTCGCGAGCGCTCGAGCGGCGCGCCGCGTTCCATTACGTGCAGACGGAGCTCCTGCTCGCGCTGGTCGGCGGCCTCTCCGTCCCTGCCCTCCTCCTCGGCGTCGCCGCGCACGTTCCGCTCCGCCCTGCGCTGTACGCGACGGTCTTCGCCGTCGGCGCACTGGTCGGCCTCGAGCTCCCGCTCCTCGTGAAGATCCTGCGCGACCGCGCGAACGACGAGCAGGGGGCCGCTCCGCGGTTCGGCGACTCCTCTGCGCCGCCCGCTCCGCGGTTCGGCGACACCGTCGCGCGCGCCTTGGCGTACGACTACGTGGGGGCGCTCGCGGCGTCGCTCGTCTTTCCGCTCGTTCTCGTGCCGCGGCTCGGGCTCGTGCGCACGTCCGTCGTCGCCGGCGCGGTGAACGCGCTCGTCGCGGTGTCCGCCACCTTCGTCGTGAAGCTCCCGCGCGCGAACATGCTCCGGGCGGCTGCCGCCGCCATCCTCGCCGGCCTCGCCTTGACCTTCGTCCGCGGCGAGGCGTGGGTGCGCGCGGCGACGGATTGAGATGAGCCGCGGCCTCTCCCGACGCGACCTCCTCGCTGGCGTCCTCGGCGCGCCATTCGCCGCCGCCGCCGCATGTCACTCGAAGAAGCGCGTGCCGGACGGCGAGCTCGCCTTCCGTCCCGAAGAGCTCGGTCACCTCCTTCGCGACGGCTCACCGCCGACACTGCCGGCAGACAAACGTGAACGCGTCGGGATCGTCGTCGTCGGCGCCGGCGTCGCGGGTCTCGCCGCCGCGCGGCACCTCCTCGCATCCGGCTACGACGACTTCGTCGTCCTCGAGCTCGAGTCCGCGCCCGGCGGCACCGCGCGCAGTGGCGCGAACGCGACCACGCCGTACCCGTGGGGCGCGCACTACATCACGCAGCCCATGAAGGAAAACGTCGAGCTCCTCGCCCTGCTGCGCGAGCTCGACCTCGTCGAAGGCGTCGATGCCGCGGGAGAGCCGGTGTTCCGCGAGGAGTTCCTCTGCCGCGAGCCGCAGGAGCGAGTGTTCGCGGGCGGCGCGTGGCACGACGGCCTCTATCCTCACGACGGCGAATCGCCGGAGGAACGCGAGCAGCTCGCCCGGTTCCGCGCGAAGATCGACGCGTACGCTGCGCTCCGCGACGGCCGAGGACGTCGCGCGTTCGCGGTGCCCATGTCGCAGTCGTCGGACGATCCCGAGCTCACCGCGCTCGACCGCACGAGCATCGTCGAGTGGCTCGAGCGCGAGAAGCTCACCTCGGCGCGTCTGCGGTGGCTCGTCGACTACGCCTGCCGCGACGACTTCGGCACGCGCGCCGCGGAGACGAGCGCGTGGGCCGGGCTCCACTACTACGCATCGCGCATTCGCGCGCCGGGGATGGACCCGCAGCCGGTCATCACGTGGCCGGCCGGGAACGGATGGCTCGTCGGCAAGTTGTTCGAGCGCATCCGCACGCGAGCACGCCTCGGCCTCGCGGTCGCCGACGTCGCGCCGGTCGTCGAAGACGGCCGCCACTTCCTCGACGTCACCGCCGTCGGCAAGCCCCCGCTCGCGGTCGGATTCCGTGCGCAAAGGGTCGTCTTCGCGGCGCCGCAGTTCGTCGCTCGCTCCGTGGTGCGGCCCTACCGCGATGCTCCCCCTCCGCATCTCGATGCCTTCCGCTACGGCGCCTGGATGGTCGCGAACGTGACGATCTCGGCACGCCCGCGCGCACGAACACGCGCCGAGCGGCTGATGGCATGGGACAACGTGCTCTACGACAGCCCGTCGCTCGGCTACGTCGTCGCCACGCACCAGACCGGCCGCGATCACGGCCCGACGGTGCTCACCTACTATCTCCCGCTCTGCGACGAGGATCCGCGCGCCGCGAGACGCCGCCTCTTCGCCGCCGGTCGCGACGAGTGGGCCGACGTGGCGCTCGCCGATCTCGAGAAGGCGCATCCCGACATCCGCGAGCTCGCCACGCGCGTCGACGTCGTGCGTTGGGGACACGCCATGGTGCGTCCCTCGCCGGGCTTCATGTTCGGAGGCGCACGCGGCGCGGCCGCGAAGCCCGTGCGCGGCGTGCACTTCGCGCACACGGATCTCTCGGGCGTCGGCCTGTTCGAGGAGGCCTTCGACCGCGGACGCCGCGCGGCCGAGGAAGCGCTCGCGGCGATCCGCTCCGGTGCGCCGCCGACCTGAGCGGCGCGTGCGTGTCGCCGCGGCGCGCAATCGCCTATTCTTGCTCGGTCCGCGATGGCCGCCGCCTCTCTCCCTTCCGACGTCGCTCGCACGGAGCCGAAGCCGCGAAGCGCGTGGCTGTTCTCCCGTCCGGTCGACCTCGCCGTATTCGCGGGGAGCTTCCTCGTCGCGATGCTGGCGCTCGCGATCGGCGCGTGGGCGGGCGTGCTCGACGACGAGACCCCGGGATGGGCCTGGGTGCCCGCGGTGGTCCTCTGTGACGTCGCGCACGTCTGGTCGACGATGTTCCGCACCTATCTGGATCCCGAAGAGCGTCGCGCACGGAAACGCCTCTTCGTGGCGGTCCCGGTGCTCGGCATCCTCGCGATGATCGCGCTCCGAAGCGTCGGCCATCTCGCGTTCTGGCGCGCGCTCGCGTACCTCGCGATCTTCCACTTCGTGAGGCAGCAGTACGGGTGGGTAGCGCTCTACCGCGCACGGGCCGGCGAACGAGACCGTCTCGGTCGCATCGTCGACACGGCCGCGATCTACGCCGCCACGCTGTATCCGCTCCTCTATTGGCACGCGCACGTGCCGCGGCGCTTCAGCTGGTTCGTCGCGGGAGACGTCGTGTCGCTGCCTCCTGCCGTCCTCCCGGTCGCGTTCGTCGTCTACGTCTGCGCGCTCGGCGCGTACGTCGCGCGCGCCGTCGTTCTCGCCGCGCGCGGCCGCACGAATTCGGGCAAGCACGTGGTCGTCGTCACGACTGCGCTCGCTTGGTACGTCGGCATCGTCTACTTCGATTCCGACTACGCCTTCACGGTGACGAACGTGGTCATGCACGGCGTGCCGTACTTCGCGCTCGTGTACGTGCATACGCGGCGCCGCTCCGCCGAAGAGGCACCCGCACGGCCGCGGGCGCTCGCGACCTCGCTCACGCGCAACGTGCTCGTGTACCTCGCGGCGCTCTGGCTCGTCGCGTTCGGCGAAGAGCTCCTCTGGGACCGCGCGATCTGGCACGAGCGCGCGTGGCTCTTCGGCTCGTCATGGGAGCTCGGCGAGGCCGCGCAAATCGTGCTCGTCCCGCTGCTGGCGCTCCCTCAGCTCACGCACTACGTGCTCGACGGGTTCATCTGGCGGCGGCGCTCGAACGCATCCGTCGCCGCGCTCGTCGATGCCCCGGGCGCGGCCGCGAGCGGAGCCCGTTCTGCCGCGACTCTCGCGGCTGCCGCGACGCTCAGGTGACGCTCTCGACGTCGAGGCCGTGATTGCGAAGGCGCGCGTCGAGCCGTGCGCGGAGCCGCTCGACGTCGGCATCGCCCGGGCCTGCGAGCTCGACCCGCACGCGGCCGCCTTCGGCGTGCACCGTCACGGTCGTCCCTGCGTAGGCGCCGGCACCGAGCTCGAGCCGAACCGTCCCCGCATGGCGGTCGCCGGCCCAGGCAATCCGCCGGACGAGCGCGGGGAGCAGCTCTTCGAGCGACCGGGCCCGGAGCACGGGCTCCGTTCGCACCGCCTCGCGCGCGGCGCCCTCGCCGATGGCCGCTGCCATCGGCGGACCGAGCTGCGCCGCGTGCCGGACGGCCGGGTCGAGCGCGTCGAGCTCGGGGGCGCCGCCGCGCGCGGGACGATCGGGGTCGGCGGTGGTGGCCTCGTCACGAAGCCCGCGTTCTTCGCGCGCCACTGCCGCATGCATGTCGCGACCGCCGTTTCCGTGCGCGCGCGCAGGTCCGAGCGCCGGCGGGCGGGCGCTCGTCCCGATCGCGCCGTGGTCGAAAGGCTCCTTTCCCATCGCGCGCTTTGCACCGCGGCCGAGGAGCAGCCGCTTGAACGCGGCCGCGTCTCCCCGCGTACCGTCGCCTCCCGCCGCTCGGGCCGGCCCGCGGGCCGGAGCCGCCGATGTCGGCGCCCGCTCGTGACGAGGAGTCGCGGCCGCCGGAGCGCGTGCGGAAGAGCTCGATTCCATGGCCGGCCCCGGTCGGCCGCTGACCGCGCGAGGTTGCGGAGTATTTCGCAGGGCGGCGCGGCGTGACCACCGGCCGCTGCGGCAGCAGCGGCCAGGACGCCGCCTTGAACGCGGTCATCCCACACGCTACCGTTCCGGTCCGGCAGTTGCGGGGGGTCCTCGGCCGACGTGGCCTGGGAAATTGCAAGCGGGGCCCGCAAGCGCCCCGGCAGCCGGGAGACCGGCGCGCGAAGGAGCATCGGACAGAGTGAGCTTACCGTCAGGACCGATTGCTCTCGCCGCATCCGCGGCAGCGTTCGGCTCACTCTTCGCCGCCGCCGACGCGGCGCTCACGTCGCTTCCCGAAGCGCGGCTCCAGGCGCTCGTCGACGGCGGTGAGGAGCGCGAGTTCGCTCGGTACGCGGCCGATCGGCTTCGCGTGCTGTCCCGTTGGCTCGTCGCGCGGGTGACCGCAATCAGCCTCGCTTCGGTCGTGTTCGCGCGGACGATCGACGGCACCCTATCGCCACTCGCCGCATCGATCATCGCGGTGCTCGCGGCCGTCTTCGTGTACGCGACGTCCGCGGAGATCCTCTGCACGATCGCGCGGCGGCGCCCCGAGCAGGTCGGCCGCCTCGCGCTCACGTGGCTGAAGCCGATCGAGTGGGCGCTCGTTCCGCTCGCCGAGCCGCTCGCGTACGTCGGCCGCTGGATCGGCAGCCGCGTCCCGGAGGCGTCGTCCGCGACCGATGCACGTCTGACCGAGACCGAGGTGGAGTGGCTCGTCGCGCAGGGCGAGAAGGCCGGCGCGTTCGAGAAAGAGCCGGCGACGATGATTCGCAACGTGCTCGACTTCAAGCACCTGACGGCGAAGGAGGTCATGATTCCTCGCCGTCGCGTGTCGAGCATCGAGGTCGGTACGCCGCTCCCGAAGGTGCTCGCCGACGTCACGAAGGACGGCCATTCGCGCTACCCGGTGTACCGGGAAACGCTCGACAACGTGGTCGGCCTTCTCTACGTGAAAGACCTCTTCGACGTCGTGGGCGCCGGCAAGCTGGAGACGACGAAGCTCGACGCGCTCATCCGCAAACCGGTGCTCTTCATCGCCGAGACGCAGCCGGCGCTCAGTGTTCTACGTGAGATGCGCAGCCGGCGCCTCCACCTCGCGATCGTGAGCGACGAGTTCGGCGGCACGGGCGGCATCGTCACCCTCGAGGACATCATCGAGGAAATCGTCGGTGAGATCCGCGACGAGTACGACACCGAGGAAGTCACGCCCGTCCAGAAGCTCGCCGAAGGGCGCTACGTGGCGGATGCGGCGATTGCCATCGGCGATCTCGAAGTGCACCTCGGCAAGAAGCTCCCGGCCGAAGGGGACTTCGAGTCGCTCGGCGGGCTCATCGTTCACCGCGCCGGCCGCGTGCCCGAGGTGGGCGCGACGCTCACGCTCGACGGCTACGAGCTCATCGTGCGCGAGGCCGACGAGAAGCGCGTGATGAAGGTGGAGATCGTCCGCGCGGAGCCCGACCTCGCACCGCCCGCCGAGGTCTCGCTGCCGTGAGCGCCGGCGAGCACGTCGTGACGCTCGGGAGCGACGCGGCCGACGTCGACGCCGTCTATCGAGCGCTTCCCGAGCCGGGCGAGCTCGCGCCCGGAACGCGCGTCGTCGTCCTCGGCGAGCCAGCCTCCGCCGCCTCCCTGCGAGGGAAGCTCCTCGCCGCATTCGGCGCCCGCAAAGTCGTTCCGCGGGTGGTGCGTTGCACGGCCCTCGTCGCGCGCGGCTACGTGCGCGTCGGCAGCGCAATTGATCCCCAAACGCGCCGCGACGTCGCGTGGGGCCACTCCCCCGCCGCGACGCCGCGCGAGTAGCGCCTCACGGCGCTACGGCTCGTCTCGAGACGCGAGTTACTGCACCCGGTTGAGGCTCGCGGCGAGCTTGTCGGCGCGCTCCATGAGCCCGGGCTTGCTCTCCGTCACGACGTCGCCGCCGGGCGCCGCCTGCTCGCCGCGGATGTCCGTGATGAGCTTGTTCAGCTGGCTGCCGAGCTGCGCGATCGAGCCCGACGTCTCGCTGGGGCATGCGGCTTCGATCGACTTCGGCAGGACGTAGACGGCAGACGGCTTGTCGAGCCCGCCCGTCGTGTACTTCGGCGCGGTGATGTTCGTGCGGCCGACGGGGTCGGTGCCGGTGAACTCGGTGGGCAGCGTGATCTGCGCCGGGTTCGGGACCTCGATCGGCTTCGTGAGCGGAGCGAGGAGCGCGAACGCGTTCTTCGACGGATCCTGACGGCCGAGGAACACCGCGTACGTGATGTTCTGCTTCTGACCGCCCGTGAGCGTCTCGGTGATCGGCTTCTGGAGGCGGGCGAGCAAGCTCGCGACCGCGCTCTTGCGATCGTTCAGCGCCTGGACGTTCGTGATGAACTCGATGAGCCCCGACGTCGTCTCCTGCGGGAAGCCGCTGAAACGCACGCCGGCGAGCTTGCTGCCGTCGAAGTCGACGTTGATCGCGCCGAGGTCCTTCGCGAGCGTCTCGGGGAACTTCTTCTCCTTGAGAAGGCTGTTCCGACCAGCCTCGACCTTGTCGGCGAGCGTCTTCAGCTGGTCGCGCGACTTCTGGACGTCGCCCGCGAGCGACTTCGCGTCGTTCACCGCCTTCTGATGACCCTTGCTCGTCTCCGAGGCGCCGCCGGCGATGTAGCCGACCGCACCGACGACGACGGCGGCGACGAGACCGGCGATGAGGCCCTGCTTGCGGGCGCCCTTGCGCGCCTCCTGCAGCGACAGCTCGTCGACCTCGATGCGCTGCGGCTGAGCCGGAGCGGCCGGCGGCGGCGGCGTCGGCGCGCGGTACGGCGTCACCGCCGCGGCGAGCGGGTTCGACGGATCGAGCGCGGGCGCTTTCGATCCGAAGGCAGGCGGCGGGCCGACCGGCACACCGGGCGGCACGGGCAGCGCGCCACCGGAGCCCGACGGGCTCGAGGGCGCCGCCGGCGCGACGTTGTTCGCCGAAGGCGGCGCAGGCACGGGCACCGGGATCCCAGCAGCGGGAGGCGGCGGCGTTGCGCCACCGACCGCCGTCTTGCCCAGGCGTGCCTTCAGATCGATCTTCGGCTTCTTCTCTTCGGCCATCGAGCCCCTCGAACGCGCAGACGAACGGAACTACTTTTCCAATCCAGGAAGAAAGCGCGCCCACGTTAGTGTTTTGCCGCGCAACGCGCAACAAGCTGGAACTCGAGCGCGCGCTCGCGCCGCTCGCGGCGTGCAAACGCAACGCGATCACGACGTGCCCGTGACGTGAGACGACGCGCGAGCCTTGCAGCTTGGATCGATGCTCGCGGCCTCGCGCTCGACCGCCTGCGCGCAACGCTCCGGCGAAGGACGCGCGCGCTCGTTTTCAGAAACTCCACTCCGCGCGCACATCCGCGCACAATGGCAACCCATGAGCCGAGACCGTCGCGAGGAACGCAGGGGCAGTGGGCGCGTCGCGTCCGCCGGAGTGTTCGCGAACAAGTACGTCGACGGCATTCCGCACATCGTCGAGGTGCTCGACGTGTCGAGCAGCGGCCTTGCCGTCCGTCGCATCCTCGAGCCGGAGACCGGCGCGGAGACGTACCCTCTCGAGCTGTGCATCGACGGAGTCACGCTTTGGGCATGGACGAGACGAGTATGGCGGCGCGGCAGCCGCGAAGCGCTCCGCATCGTCGCGGCGGACGCAGTGGAGCGCGCGCGGTTCACGAAGGTGGTCCGCGCAGCCCTCGCGGGGTGATGCGCACGCTCGCGGAGCTCGTCATGCTCGCCGCGCTCGTGACGGGATGCTCGCGTTCCGAGCCTGTCGTCGACGAGACCGCAGCGCGCGCCGACGACAAGCGGGCGCTCGGAACCATCGTCGCCATCGACGTACGCGCTTCGCAAGCGATGCGCGAAGCCGACGACGCCGCGCTCAAGGGCGATGCGGGCGCGGCCACCTCCGTCGTGCGGACGCGCGCGCTACCGGCGGTCGAAGAGGCGCTCCGCGCTGCGGAGGGCGCCTCGATGCGCTCGGCGTGGGGCCGCGCGAAGAAAGAAGAGCTCACCGGCGTCCTCCGCGACCGCAAGGCTTCGATGCCCGCCTACGAAGAGGCGGCGACGAGCGGCGACCCGGAAAAGATGCTCACCGCCGTCGAGATGCAAGCGAGCCTCGAGCGTCGCGCGCTCGCCGTGGTCGCCGCAGTGGAAGAGGGACGATAGACTCACCTTCATCGTGCGCGTTCTCGTCATCGACAACTACGACTCGTTCACGTGGAACCTGGTCCAGTACCTGGGCGAGCTCGGCGTCGAGACGCGCGTCGTCAAGAACGACGCCATCGACGAGGCGGGCATCGCGGCGGACGCGCCCGACGGCGTGCTCGTGTCGCCGGGTCCCTGCACCCCGAACGAGGCAGGCATCTCGCTCGCCGCGGTCGCGTCCGCGGCGGTTCCGGTGCTCGGCGTGTGCCTCGGGCACCAGGCCATCGGCCAGGCTTACGGGGGCAAGGTGATCCGCGCCGAGCGACTCATGCACGGCCGCACGTCGCCGATCCATCACGACGGGCGCGGCATCTTCGAGGGGCTCCCCTCGCCTTTCGAGGCGACCCGGTATCACTCGCTGATCGTCGAGCGGGCCTCGCTGCCCGCGTGCCTCGAAGTCTGCGCGTGGACCGAGGAGGGCGAGATCATGGGCGTGCGGCACAAGGAACGTCGCGTCGAGGGCGTGCAGTTCCACCCCGAAAGCATCCTCACGACGCACGGCAAGGAGCTGCTCGCGAACTGGACGAGGAGCCTCGAGAGCAAGGATGGCTGACCGCACGTTCGCGGAGCTCTTCGCGCGGCTCGAGGCGGGCGCGCTCGGCGCCGACGACGTGCGCAGCGCGTTCGAGTCGATCCTGGCGGGAGCTTGGACGCCCGTGCAGATCGGCGCCTTCGCGACGGCGCTCCGGCTGCGCGGCGAGAGCGCCGAGGCCATCGGTGCGGCCGCGGAGGCGCTCCGCTCGGTGATGGCGGGCGTCGACCACGGGCTCGGCGAGCTCCTCGACACGTGCGGAACGGGCGGCGACGGCGCGCATACGCTGAACGTCTCCACCGCCGCCGCCATCGTCGTCGCAGCCTGCGGCGTGCATGTCGCGAAGCACGGCAACCGCTCCGTCTCCAGCCGTTGCGGGAGCGCGGACGTGGTCGAGGCCCTGGGCATTCCGATCGATCTGCCGACCTCGTGCCAAGCAGACGTGCTCCGCGAGACGGGCATCGCGTTCTTGATGGCGCCCGCACATCACCCGGCCCTGCGTCACGCCGCGCAAGCGCGCCGCGAGCTCGGCGTGCGAACGATCTTCAACGCGCTCGGCCCGCTCGTGAACCCCGCCCGCGTCACGCACCAACTGGTCGGGGTCTACGACGACCGACTACGCCCGATCATGGCGACCGCGCTCGGCAAGCTCGGCGTGCGCCGCGCGTGGGTCGTGAAGAGCGACGACGGCCTCGACGAGGTCAGCCCCGCCGGCGCCACGCGCGTGAGCGTGCTCGACGGCGGCAGCGTGACCGAGCGCATCGTCCGGCCCGCCGACTTCGGCCTCGCTCCGATCTCGCTCGACGTTCTTCGCGGCGGTGAGGCCGCCGAGAACGCCGCGCTTCTCGTCGACATCCTCGGCGGCTCGGACCACCCCGCACGCTCCGCGGTGGTGATCAACGCCGCCGCGGCCCTTCACGTCGTGCGTGGCGGCTCCCTCGCCGAGCACGCGAAGCTCGCTGCAGAGGCGATCACGAACGGCGCGGCGACGCGTACGCTCGTGTCGTGGAGAACGACGACGAGGCGCTTCAAAGAGGCGGGCGTATGAGCGGCGTCCTCGAAGAGATTCTCGCCTCGAAGCGTGCGGAGGTTCACCGGCTGAGGCACCGAACCTGCTACGCGCGGATCGCGGAGGGGCCGCGCGGGCACGTGCTCGAGACGCTCACGCGCCCGGGTGGCGCGCCGTTACGGCTCATCGCCGAGCACAAGAAGAAGAGCCCGAGCGCGGGGATGCTGTCACAGGCGCTCGACCCGGCCGCACGCGCGCTTGCGTACGCGGAGAGCGGCGCCGCGATGATCAGCGTCCTCTGCGACGAGCCGTTCTTCGGCGGGTCGTGGGACGATCTCGTGGAGATCCGGACGGCGCTCGACGCCGTCGGACGAAAGGTGCCGCTCCTCGCGAAGGAGTTCGTCATCGACGACCGGCAACTCCGCGAGGCGAGCGCCTGCGGCGCAGACGCGGTGCTCCTCATCGTGCGCATCGTCACGCAGCCGCAGCTCGTCCACCTCGCCGAGCACGCGCGCAGCCTCGGGCTCGAGCCGCTCGTGGAGGTCGCGAGCGAAGACGAGCTCTCGCGCGCGCTCGACGCCAAGGCGTCGCTCATCGGCGTCAACGCGCGCGACCTCGACACGCTCGAGATGGATGCGGCTCGCGCGGCCCGCGTGCTCGCCGCCATGCCGCCGTCATGCGTGCCGCTCTACCTCTCGGGGCTGCGCGCACCGGAGGACGTCACTCGCGTCGCGAGGACGCGCGCCCACGGAGCGCTGGTCGGCGAGACGCTGATGCGCGAGGACGATCCTCGGCCGCTCCTCGCCGCGATGGTTCGCGCGGCGGCGCCCGGCGCGGCGGGTTCGTGACCCCGCAAACCTGACACCGCAGGCGCGCTCGGGTACGGTCGAGACCGTGGACCTCCACGCGTGGATCGATGCGTACCTCGACCACCTGCGCGTCGAGCGTGGCCTGACGAAGAACACGCTGGAAGCGTATTCGCGCGACCTCGGCGAGCTCGCGAGGCACGTCTCCGACGAGGTCGCGGAAGACCCGCGCCGCATCGACGGCGGCGTCGTGCTCGACTTCGTCGTGTCGGCGTCGCGCCGCGGCAAGTCGGCGCGCTCGAGCGCGCGCCAACTCTCGGCGCTCCGCGGCTTCTTCCGTTTTCTCGTGAGAGAGCGTGCGATCGAGACGGATCCCACGGAGCTCGTCGATCGCCCTCGCCTTGCCCGCAAGCTCCCGCGCGTCCTCACCCACGAGGACGTCGAACGTCTCCTCGCCGCGCCGCCGCTCGACACCGCGCGCGGCGTGCGCGACAGCGCGATGATCCATCTCATGTACGCGTCCGGGCTCCGCGTCTCGGAGCTCTGCGCGCTGAAGCTCGGCGACCTCGATCGGCGCGTTGGAACGGTCGCGCCGCTCGGCAAGGGCGGCAAGCGGCGCCTCGTGCCGGTCGGCCAGGTCGCGCTCGAGCGCATCGACCAGTACGTGGAGCTGGTTCGCGTGCACGCGAAGGGCGCGACGACCGATCCGCATCTGTTCCTCTCGCCGCGCGGCAAGCGCTTCACGCGGCAAGGACTATGGAAGCTGCTCAAGGCGTACGCGCGCGCGTGCGGGATCACCGCGCCGATTTCTCCGCACAAGCTCCGTCACTCGTTCGCGACGCATCTCCTCCGCGGCGGGGCCGACCTCCGCGCGGTGCAGGCGATGCTCGGGCACGCCGACCTGGGGACGACGGAGATCTACACGCGCGTGGCGCAGGATCACGTGCGGGCTGCCTTCGAAAAGGCGCATCCGCGCGCGTAGGCGCACGGCGGCGCACGCCTGGAGCGAGCCGACCGGCGCTGCGGAGGGCCGTCGCGCCTGCGGCGCGGGATTCGCCGCGCGCGGATGTCCCCGGCGTCGTCCTGGTGTAGGGTGACGCGCCGATGTTCGCGCCGTTCTCGGTGACCGAGCCCACTCGCGACGAGACCCCCCTCGTCGTCGAGATCCCGCACGCCGGGCTCATCGTCGACGGCCCCACGCTCGCACGCCTCGCGGCGCCCGCGCGCGCGATTGGGCGCGACGCGGACCTCTACGTCGACGACCTCTATGCGGACGCGGCGACGCGCGGCGCGACCGTGCTCGTCTCGCACGTGTCGCGCTACGTGGTCGACCTGAACCGCAGCGAGCAAGACGTCGACAGCGAGTCCGTCGAGGGCGTGGTCTCGAGCACGCGGGCGACGCGCGGCGTCGTGTGGCGGCTCACGAGCGACGGAGCGCGCGTCCTCGAAGCGCCGCTCACGCGGGCGGAGCTCGAACGAAGGCTCGACGCCTACTATCGGCCGTACCACCGCACGCTCGCGGCGCTGCTCGAGCGAAAGCGCGCGCGGTTCGGCTACGCGGTCGTCCTCGCGGCGCACTCGATGCCGTCCGTAGGCCGCGCCGGCCACGGCGACCCGCATGCGGCACGCGCGGACGTGGTGCCCGGAACGCGCGGGCGTACGAGCGCATCGTCCCGCTTCATCGACGCGGTGGACGCACATGCGCGCGCCGCTGGCCTCTCCGTCGCCCACGATGACCCGTACCAGGGCGGGTACACGACGCAGCACTACGGGCGGCCGGACCTCTCCGTGCACGTGGTCCAGGTCGAGCTCGCGCGCCGCCTCTACATGGATGAGCCGGTCCTCACGCGGCACGCGGGATTCGAGCGGATGCGCGTCTGGTGCACCGAGCTCGCCGCCGTGCTCGGCGGCATTCGCCCCTGAGGCGGTGACGCGCGTCCGATCGCAGAATTTCCGCAGTGTTCGCGGCGTCGTGCTTGACAGGCCCGCGCCTTTCCGCCAAGGTCCGCCGCCTCGTCTCCCGAGGATCAGCAGGAAAAGTCATGGCGAAGAGCGACATCACGGGCAAGCGCAAGCTGAGTGCGCAGAACGTCTCCCACTCGAACATCAAGACGAAGCGCTGGCAGCACGTGAACATCCAGACGCGCCGCGTCTGGGTGCCGGAGCTCGGTCGCTTCGTCACGCTGAAGCTGACCACGCGCGACATCCGCACGATCGACAAGATCGGCGTGACCGCGTACGCGAAGCGCCACGGCGTCAAGCTCTGAGCGACGCGTCGTAGGGTCCGGCCCGCCCGCCCGCGCAAGCGCGCGCGGGCAAGCGCCGGAGCCTCGAGGGTGTGCGACGAACCGAGCCTCCGCTCCGGCGGGGGCTTTCGTCGTTCCATCGGCCTTCGTCGCGGCGCGGGCCGCCGGCCGCGGGCTTCGCGAACGCGCGCGCGTGAACGCTCCTCAGCGGAAGACGGACGCGGTGCCGTCGGAGAACGCGAGCGCGACGAGGCGCGCTTCGCCATGCGCTTCGATGCGGTCTTCCTCGACGAAGGTGCGCATCGCGCCCCGGAGCACGTCGTACGCGTCCGACGCGCCGAACGCCGCGAACGCCATCTCCGGCCCCGCGTCGGTGCCGACGAGCGCCACCGGCGCAGCAGCGGGACGTGCATCGCCGGGCTTCACGCGCGTCTGACCGCGGCGAACCGGCTCCGCGAAGAACGGCGCACGAAGCTGAAGCTCGCCGAGCATGATCCCGTCGGGGCCGTCTTCCCAGACGCCGATCGCGAACGACCCGTAACGATCGACCGCGCACACGGCGCGCGCCGAAGCGACGTTCGATGCGCCCGCAGGCGCGGTGGGCAGCCCCTCCTCGGCGTGCGCCCACGGCAGCTCGAACGCATAGCGCAGCGGCGGCCCTTCGTCGGCCGCGGCCGCGGTGCGCTTCTTCGCCGGTATGGTCCTTCGCGCCGCCGCCCCCGGACCGGGGCGGCCCATGAGCACACGCGATGCGGGATGGACCTCCGGACGCGGCGACGACAAGTCGTCCGGCGTGAGGAGCCCGCCGTTCGGGCGCCCCGCGACGGCGAGGAGCTCGTACGAGAGAGGCCGCTCCTCGAGCGCGCGCGGTCCGCGGGAGGCGATCTTCGTGAGGATGTCGTGCCGCGCCGTGCCCTTCGCGAGCGCCAGCGCGGGCGCGAGCACCTGCGCGAAGGTGGCGGTCCCGGCGGTTGCGACGGCGACCGAGAGCGTCGCCGGGAGCCACGGGGCGCCGATGCGCGCAGCGTCGGGCACCTCTTCGTCTTCCTTGAACCCGCGCGGACGCGGCGCGCCGACGCCAGGCTGGCGGACGCGCCCGTCGAACGCGCGAAGGCCGGCACCGCCGCCGCCGACGAGGATCTGGACGGGACCGAGGAGCACGTTCGGCGACGTTGCGCACGCCGCGAAGATGCCGGCGACGACGGCGTCGACCGCGTTCCCCTTTCGGAGGAGCTCCTCCGCCGCCGTCTCGACATCGCCCGACGCCGCGGCTGCGGCGCGTGTCAGTCGACGGGTCATTCCTCTTCCTGCTCGTCGTCGCCGACGGCGAGCGGCGCGCCGCGCGGGCGTACCAGGCGGCCGAGCCCGCCGCGACGCGCGCTCTTCGTCTGACGCACGAGCCCGCGCAGCGTCTTGCCCTCCTTCAGGGCGTTCGTCGTCTCGATGACGACGTAGGCGTCACGGCGCTCGCCGATCGCGTCGGCGATCTTCGTCAGCGCGGCAGTGGAGAACGCGCGCGTGCCACCGGCGGCGCGAAGGCGGCCGTAAGCGACGGGGCCCGCGGGCATCGCGTCGCGCGCGGGGTCGACGGAGACGACGACGCCGATCTCCTTCGCGAACGCGGCCGCGTCTTCGACCTCCCAGAGGCCGCTCGGCTCCCAGACGACCGTGCTCGCGTCGCGCGGCAGCCGATCGACGAGCTTCGCGAGGCGGTCGCGCCACAGCTTGCTGGGCGTCACGTCGGTCGCGGTCGCGACGAGGAGGATGCGCGCTTCGAGCGTCGTCGCTGCCGTCAGCATCGCCTCGAGCTCGACATCGAGCTCGGCGCTCGGCTTCAGGCGCGAGAGCGCGGGCCCTGCGACGACCGCGAACTCGAACGAGGGCGAGACGGCGCGGCGCCAACGACGGAGCGTGGCAGGCGACGGCGCGAGACGGAGGTTCGCGGCGTCGAACCCGCGCACCTCGAGGAGGTCGAACCGCTTCGCGTACGCCGCGAGCTCGCCACGGAGCTCCTTTGCCGCGATGTGGAGGCGGGTGGGCATTCGAGCCCGCGGTTTCTAAACTGGCCCGTGTCGCGTGTCGACCCCTAACTCCAGTTGAACCACTGCGTCGGGTGCGATCGCAGGAATGACGTCATGCTCGACGCGAGGTGCTGGGCGACGCCGTCGATCTCGGCCTCGGTCGCATGACGCGGAACCGTGCGGCTCGGGTAGAGCTCGATCGTGTACTGGCGGTAACCGGTGCGCGCGCAGAACACGGGCAGGAGCGGTGCGCCCGATACCTGCGCGAGCTTCAGCGGCCCCTCCGGGATCGCTCCCGGCTCGTCCAGCAGCGTCACCGGCCGCGTGCGCATGCCCGGCGCGAATCGGTCGAGCTGCAGCGCGACCACGCCGCCAGCTCGCAGGTGACGGAGGAGCGGAAGCGACGCGAGCGGGTCCTCGCCGACGTGCGTGATCGCGACGCCGGCACGGCGTCGCGCATCGTCGTGGAGCTGGCGGGCGCGCGGATCCGGCTCCGGTTGCATGACGATCATCATGGGGAGCCCGTGGCGCCGACCGAACAGCGGGCCGACACTCTCCCAGCCTGCCGTGTGCGCGGTGACGATGACGATGCCCTTGCCGAGCGCGCGCGCTTCGCCGAGGTGGTGCGCGTTCTTCGCCGTCGTCTCCGGCGGCCGAGGTCCCGTTTCCGCGTCGTTCGAGAGCACCTCCGCGAGGCACGAGGCGTAGTTCGAGAACGTCGACAGCACCTCGCGCGCGTCCTGCGCCGGGTCGACGGGGCCGCGGATGCGGCGCAGGTTCTTCTGCACCGCACGCCTTGCCGACGGCACGAGCGCCGCTGCGGCCCAGCCGAAGACTGGCGGGCTGTACCGCACCCACCAATCGGGGCCGCGCGAGGCGCCCCAGTGCGCAAGCCTTCGCCAGAAGTGTTGTTCGTGGGGTCGGGGTCGTCGCGGCTCGGTCATCGTGGCGGCGTTCGTTCGGGGGCGTCGCGTCGCGATCGCGGAGGGCCGATCGGTTCGTCTCGGGACCGTCACACGGAAGCCGTGTGGCGCTATCGATGGATCGCACGAGAGCCCCCTCCGGTAGGGAGGAAACCAGGCTCATGCCCCCCTGGGGCGCGGGTGCACCACGCGTCCGCCGGTGAAGGTTTACCGCGTGGTTGGCCCCGCGCGCGCGGAGGTTGCGTGGGAGGGTACTCGAAAACTCAGCAGCGACCGAGACGTTCGACGCCATGTAGGCAAGCGCGCTCGCGCGGTCGGTACGGTGGTTGCAGCCGCATGCTTTTCGGTTGCCAGCCGAACGCCGCGCGGCGGTCTGCACGCGGCTCCGTCGTCATCCGGCGGAGCGTGCGCGCGAGCGCCAGAGATGCGGTCGGCACGCGGAAGCCGCTCTCGGAGGTTCCTTGTGATGCGCATGGGATACAGGCTCGCAGTCGCGTTCGCTTGCTCGGTGCTGACGTCGGTCGTCGCGTGCGGCGGCAGCGGCGATGGTCTCTCCGACTTCAACAAGGCCGACCGCGAGAGCGGCGGCTTCGGTGACGGCACGACGAACGGCGGCAACGGGTCGATCGGCGGTGGTGGCAACGGCTCGGGCGGCGGCACGAGCGGCGACCTCGCCGCGTGCGCGACGCAGAGCGCGACGGCCGAGGCTCGCCCCGTGTATCTCGTCTTCCAGTACGACAAGTCCGGCAGCATGGGCGACGACGGCAAGTGGAACGCGTGCAAGGCGGCGACGAAGGCGTTCTTCACGTCGCCGAGCTCGGCAGGTCTCAAGGCCTCGCTCACGTTCTTCCCGTCCAACAACAACAACTTCTGCTCGCAGGCGCAGTACGCGACGCCTGCAGTCCCGGTGACGGCGCTGCCGAGCACGACGTTCGGGAACGCGCTCGATGCGCGCGATCCCGACGGCGGCACGCCGACGCTGGCCGCGCTCGGCGGCGCGATCGACTACGCGCAGCAGGTGGCGGCCGGCGAAGGCAAGGACGGCAAGGTCGCGATCGTCCTCGTGACGGACGGCGTTCCGGCGAACTGCAACGACAACCAGATCTCGAACGTGAAGGCGCTCGCCGCGAGCGTCGCCGCGACGATCCCCACGTACGTCATCGGCGTGGGCAACGCGCTCGGCAACTTGAACGAGATCGCGGTCGGCGGCGGCACGAAGAGCGCGTTCATCGTCTCGACGGGCGACCCGACGAAGACGCAGACCGAGCTCCTCAAGGCGATCAACGACATCAAGCAGTCGGCACTCTCGTGCGACTACAAGATTCCCCCCGCCCCGGCCGGCGAGGAATTCGACCGCTCGAAGGTCAACGTCCAGTACCTCCCGAACGGCGCCGCAAAGGCGGGCACGCTGGCGTACAACCAGTCGTGCGCGGGCGGCACGGGCTGGCGCTACGACGACGCGACGAACCCGACGCGCATCCTCCTCTGCGACGGCAGCTGCGACACGGTGAAGACGAAGCCGGGCAAGGTCGACATCCTTTTCGGCTGCGCGACGCAAACCGGCCCCGTGAACTGAGGGCTCGCGGCAGCGCGGCGGCCGTTCGCCAGCGAACGTTTCGGAGCGCCGGGCGCTGCGCGACGCCGCTCGGGCGGCTGCGCTCGGACCGGCATTCGTTCGCCAGCCAACGATCGACGGCGACGGAGCCCTTCGATGCGCCGGCGCGACGCGCCGGTTCGCCGGCGAAGCGCGCGCCGGGACTCAGGAAATTCGTTCCGGGCCGTTGGCAGGCGAACGATTTCGTCGCCGGCCCGCCGGCCCAATAGAATCGTTCGCCCGCGAACGGACCGCCCGCCCGGCCCATGTCTCCGTTGCCGCATCCGGGGCGGCAGCGGATTCTTCGCGGGCGAACGATTTCGCCGGCGCGCCGGCGGGAGGCAATCGTTAGCCGGCGAACGAATCCGCGGTGACCGCGTCCAGGGCGACGCCGCCGCGCCCCCTTGTGAGGCGCCGCCGCGGGTCTGAGGCGCCGCCGCGGGCCTGCCCGCCGCCGGCCCGCCGGCCCGCCGGCCCGCCGGCGCGTCAGATTCGCAGAAGGCCGGGCGCACGCCCGAGGAGGCGCTCGAGCCAGGCGTTCGCGAGCTTTTCCTGCATCGAGTTCGCGCGGAGGCGCTCGTTCAGGTGCTGGAAGTCGACGCGGTCGAGCTCCTGGTCTTGGTTGAAGCAGGAGAAGACGACGTACTCCTTGCCGGTCTCCGGGTCGCGCTGCTTCTGGAGGCACTGCGCGCAGACCTCCTTCATCATGCACTGCATCGGAGAGTTGATGCTGCCGATCGCGAGATGCCGCGGATCCAGCATCGGCTGGAGCACGCCGTGGCGCGCGTCCTTCACCGCCGCCATCATGCGGTCGGAGCCGATCGCGATGATGCGTTTCACCGTGGAGAGCTTGATCTCCTTCTTCCCGACCTCGCCCCGGCCGTAGGCGACCATCGCCTGCACGATGTTCCCGCGGAAGTGCGCATCCTGCGGCCGGCGCGGCGCGATCTCCGCACCGGTGTCCGTGCACCAGATGACCTGGTCGGTGTACCGCTCGATGTCGTCCTGCTTGAAGAGGTCCTCGCCCTTCTTGTAGCCGGCGAAGTAGAGCACCGTCGCGCCGAGCGCCTTGAACGCACGCGCGATCGAGAAGAGAACGGCGTTGCCGAGGCCGCCGCCCACGAGCATCACCGTCTCTTTGCCGGCAATCTCCGTCGGCGTGCCGGTCGGGCCCATCAGGATGATCGGCTCGCCCGGGCGGAGCGCCGCGCACAGGCGCGAAGAACCGCCCATTTCGAGAACGATCGTTCCGAGCAGTCCCTTCTCTTCGTCGATCCAGGCGCCGGTGAGCGCGAGGCCCTCCATCGCGAGGCGCGTCCCGTCGACCACGGGCGCGAACGACTCGAAATTCTGCAGCCGATAGAACTGCCCGGGCTGGAACTTCCGCGCGGCGAGCGGCGCTTTGACGACGACCTCGACGATCGTCTCCGTCAGCCGGTTCACCTCCACGACTTTCGCCGTGAGGAGCTCGTCCATGCGGTCGAAGAACTTCCGCGCTTCGGCGTCACGCGCCGGCTGGTCGGCGGCAGCGAGCGACGCCGTCTCCGGAAACAGCGCCGCCACGTGCTTGAAGCCGTGCTTCGCGCTCGCCATCGCCTTGACGACGCTGCCCGCGTAGTACGGATGGTTGTCGCCGTAGAACGAGACGACCTTGCCGTCCGCGCTCTTGTAGCTCGCGAAGAACGCCTCGTCGGTGTTCTTCGCCGCGTGCAGCGAGACCTTGCCGCCGTCCACCGTGGCGGTGTGCGCCTGGAAGTACTGCTTCTTCGCGTCGAGCGCGAAGGTGCCCTCGTACTCCTTCTCGTACATCGTGTTCGGGCTCGTGCCCGCCGCGACGCAGAGCGTGCGCGCGGGCAGCTCCACCTCGCTCTTGTCGCCGCGCACGAACTTCACGGCCTTGATGTGCCCGCGCTCGTCGAGCACGGCTTCCGTCGGCGATAGCCCTTCGACGTAGCGCACGCCCTCTTCGAGGCTCTTCTGCACCTCTTCGTGGTTCAGGCGATACGCCGGCGACTCGAGCACCGAGCGGCGATACACGAGCGTGACCCCGCCCCACTTGTCGAGGAGCGGCTGAACGCGCGGGTCGCGTGCCTCTCGCGCGGCGAGCTCCCGCTCCGCTTCGAGCTCGCGTGCGTGCGCGAGCTGCACCTGGAGGTGCTCCCACTCCTCATCGTCGAACATCTTGCGCACCGCCTCCGCGCCCTTCTCGGCGGTGAGCGTCTGGATGCGCGTCGCGACCTTCTCGATCTGGACCGGGTAGTACGCGAGGAGCTCCGTCGCCGTGTCGATCGCGGTGAGGCCGCCGCCGATCACGATCGCCGGCAGCTGCACGTGCAGGTTCGCGATCGAGCTCTTCTTGTAGGCGCCCGTCAGCTGGAGCGACATGAGGAAGTCGCTCGCCTTGCGAACGCCGCGCGCGAGGTTGTTCTTCATGTCGATGATGGTCGGCCGACCCGCCCCCGCCGCGAGCGCGACGTGGTCGAAGCCGAGCTGCCACGCATCGTCGAGCGTCATCGTCCCGCCGAAGCGCACGCCGCCGAAGATGCGGAGGAGCGGGTTACGCGCGAGCGTGATGTAGAGGAGCGTGAGGAAGTTCTTGTCCCAGCGAACGGTGATGCCGTACTCGCTCACGCCGCCGAATCCGAGCACCGTGCGCTCGTCGAGCTCTTCGTAGAGCGCGCCGAACTCCTTCACGGGCAACGGCGGCGTGTCCTTGTCGCCGACCAGCTCGACGGGCAGCGGCTCGATCTTGAGGCCGTCGACCGCGACGACGCCGAACCCTTCGCGCGTGAGGTGGTGCGCGAGAGTGTAGCCCGCCGGTCCGAGGCCGACGACGAGCACGCTCTTGCCGTTGAACGGCAGCGAGTACGGACGGCGGACGTCGAGCGGGTTCCAGCGCGTGAGAAAGCCGTAGATCTCGAGGCCCCAGGGCAGCGCGAGCACCTCGGTCAGCACCCGCGTCTCGATCTGCGGGATGTTGACCGGCTCCTGCTTCTGGAAGACGCAGGCCTTCATGCAGTCGTTGCAGATTCGGTGGCCCGTGCCCGGGCACATCGGATTGTCGAGCGTGACGAGCGCGAGGGCGGCCAGCGCATCGCCGTCGCGACGCATGACGTGCATCTCGCTGATCTTCTCGTCGAGCGGGCACCCGTGGAGAACGACCCCGAGAGGGTTCTTCTTGATCTCCTTCGTCTTGGGATCGCGGTACCCCTTCGAGCACGAGTCCTTGTCGCGCTCGTGGCAGTAGAGGCAGTAGTCGATCTCCTGCTCGACGAGGCGCGGGTCGCCGCGGCGATCGGTGAGCGAGAAGCCTTCGCGCTCACGGCGCTCGTGATCGGGACCGATGAACAGCTCCGGCACCTTCGTGTCCGGGCGGCGCAGCTCGACGAGGTTCTGGTAGTCGAGCGTCTTCGGGACGTGCAGCGACGGCCAGCGGTGCGCCGGGTCGTGATGGTCCTTCTTCCGCGCCGAGAGCCAAGCCTCGATCGCGTCGAGCGCGAACGCGATGACCCTCTGGTTCTCCGCGTCCGTCGCGTTTTCCGGCGATGCGAGCGCGCACGCTTCCCCGCTCACCGCCTGCGCGGCCGCGTCGGCGACGAGCGCAGCGCGAACGGCTGCGGCGCGGCCGCGAAGCTCCTCGGTCCACTGCGCGCCGCCGGCCTTCGCGGCCTTGCGCGCGACGTCGTCCACCTCGGCAAGCAGCACGACCGCGCTCGCGACGGCGAGCTCCTCGTCCGGAAGCGCCGTCGTTCCCCGGCGCAGCACGGCGTCCGCCTCCGCGCGCGGAGTCACGGCCGCGATCGCGGTGCGCGCCACGACGGCAGCATCGCCGGCAGAGCCCTTCCAGGACTTGCCCGCGTCGAGCTTCAGCACGCGCTTCTTCGCGAAGTCCTGGCGGAAGCGCCAGAGCGGCGAGCGATCTTTCACCTCCCCGGCAAGCGACGCGAGCTCGCGCTCCACCCCGAACAGCCGACCCACGAACGCGCTGACGTGCGGAGCGACGGCGAGCAGCGCCGTCGAGACCTGCTCCGGCGACATGCCCGCGCCTTGGCACGCGCGATACGCCTCGTACGCGGCAGACGCTTCCGGCGCGCGGGCTCGCAGCTCCGTGCAGAACACGTCGTACAGCTCGCGCAGCTTCTCCGGTCGATAGAGATCGGCATAGCGGAACCCCGCAACGCCGAGCGGCATGTCCGCGCTCGGCCGCTCGGCCGGCGGCGGAAGCGACTTCTTCGTCACGCGGAAGGTCGTCGTCGAGTTCGTCGCGGTGGGCGTCGCTGCCATCTCTCTGCTCACTCGTCCTTCGCGTCGTCGGTGCCGTGCTTCGCGCCATCGGCGGGCACGAACGCGGTGTCCGCGAGGTGACCTTCCTTCAGGCCGAAGTAGATCTCGCACTGGTCGAACATGAACTTCTGGCCCTCGGCCGACGTGAGATCGACGCGGTACGTGTTGATGAACTTCACGGAATCGCGCAGCCACATGTCCCAGGCCTCCTTCGAGACCTCTTCGTAGATGCGCTTGCCGAGCTCGTTCTTGTAGGGCGGCCGCGACAGCCCAGGGAGCTCTTTGCCGAGCTTGCGGCACATCACGAGGCGGGGTTCGGTCATGGGACCGTCGCTAATACCCGCGGACGCCTCGCGCCGCCAGAGGATCGCAGGGCCGTTGCGGGCGCTGGGCCTTCAGCCGAACGGCAGCGCCATCTGCACGGCTTTGGAGCGGCGGATGTCGAGGGCAGAGACCGACCCGTGCTCGAGGACGGCGACGTTCATGCGGGGCGCCGCCGACGCAACCGTCTCGAGCGCGCGCTCCGGCGTGTTGTTCGCGCGCGAAAGATGCCCGAGGTAGATGCGGCCGAGTCGTGAGCCGGTCAGCCGCGCGGCGAGCTCTGCGGTCTGCCCGTTCGAGAGGTGGCCGAAGCCGCCGCCCACGCGCTCGCGAAGGCGCGGTGGGTAAGGGCCGAACGCGAGAAGCTCCGGGCAGTGGTTCGCTTCGACGAGCGCCACGTCGCACGCCGCCAGGAGGCCGACGAGCCGCGGCGTCGCACGTCCCACGTCGGTCGCGACGCCGAGCGCATGGTCCGCGCTCGCGACGCGGACGGCCACCTGCGGAGCGTCGTGCGGCACGTGCTCGGTCGAGACCTCGAGCTCACCGATCCGGAACGGAATGCCCGGCACGTAGTCGATGACCGCGAGCTTGCGACGCACCCGCGGCGCCTCGATTCCCGCATGGAGGTACACGGGCGCGCCGAACGCGCGTGCGATCTTCTCGACGCCGCCGAAGTGATCGCCGTGATGGTGCGTCGCGATGATGCCGTCGAGACCGCCAGGCGAGAGCTCGAGCCCGAGCAGCGTCAGGCGCGCGACGAGCGTCCGCGGACCGAGGCCCGCGTCCACGAGGACGCGCACGCCGTCGGCCTCGACGAGGAGCGCATTGCCGCTCGACCCGGTGCCCAACACGAACGCTCGCACTGCGAGACAACCCATCGCAGCGAGACGCCGCGGACGCAAGCCTTGGGAACGGAGCCGTCTCGAAGTATCGTCGCTTCTCGGGTCCGTGAGCCAACGTCCTTGTCCTCAATGCGGAGCGCCGCTGGCGGAGCAGGCGCGCTTCTGCGGGCAGTGCGGCACCACCGTCCTTCCGCCGACGCCGGCGCACGAGCCGCTCGTCCACGAGCCGAACGTGCACGAAGAAGTGACGATCGCCCGCGAGATCCCGGCGCCGGACCTCGCGGCGCTCCAGCGTAGCGTCGTCGGCACGTCATCGAAGCCGACGCTCGCGCAGACGCTCGCCGACCCCGAAGCCGAGGCGCGCGCACGCGAGATCCGCGACGTCGCGCTGGGGTCGGCGCCCACGGCCGAAGCGGCGCCGAAGCCTGCGCTCATGAAGACGATGCTCCTCGGCGGCGAAGGCTCCGCCCCGCCGCACGAAGGAGGAGGCGTCGCGCCGTCGAAGTCGGACCGGCCCACCGCGCCGCCGCAGACGACGCCGGACGCGAGCCCGCTCTCGCGCAGCGTGCTCGCGCCGGAGCCGTGGCTGCCGCCGCGCGTCGACCCGCCGCCCGGAAGCGTGCAACCTGCACCTGTTCTCGCGGTCGGCGAGCCTGCTCCGGAGCCCGCACGGAACCCGCTCACGTCGACCGCCGCGATGCCTCCCGCGCAAGCGCCGCCGGCGCCGCAAGCCTCGCCGCCGCTTCGCACGATGCTCGGCATGCCGGCGCGCGATCTGCCTGCCCCGGCCCCCAACGCCGCGCCCGTGGCGCCTTCGAGCGCTCCGCAGGCGGCCGCCATGCCGCCGGCGCAGAAGACGATGATGGGCGTCGCGATCCCCGGGATCGCTCCGCTCCAGCCGAGCGCTCCGGTGGACCCGCGCAACCTCCAGAGCCGGCAAGGAACGATGATGGGGGTCGCCGTGCCGGGCATCGCGCCGACGCACGGCCCGAGCGACCCGCAGCCGCCGCGCATTCCTTCGCAGGTCCAGAACACCGCGCTCGGAATCGCCGCTCCGTACCTGGCGCCGGTCGTTCCGCCGCCGCCGCCGCTCGCCGACGAGCCGCTGCCGCCTCCGCCCCAGCTTCCCCAGCAGAAGGGCGTCCCCGCGCTCGCGCTCGTCGGTGGCCTCATCGCGCTCGTCCTCCTCGTCGGTGGCGTCGGAGCGTTCTTCGCGCTCCGTTCCGGAGGGCCGCTCACCGCGGCGCCGCAGCTCGACGAGACGGGGCGCGAGTCGCTGAAGCTCGGCTGCCCCACGTGCCCGGACGGCACGGTCGTGACGCTCGGCGCATCGTCCGCGACCGTTGCCGCGAGCGCCGCCGTGCTTCCCCTCCCCGCGCCGCTCAAGATCGGCGACAACGATCTCGTCGTGAAGATCGACCGCCCGGCGAGCGGTCGTGACGAAGACGTGAAGATCCACGTGCCCGTCGCGTACCGCGTGCGTGCGGACCTCACGACGCTCGCGGCTCGCCCGCCCGCCATCACGGTGCGCGTGGAGGCGACGCCGGGCAGCGAAGCGACCGTCGACGGCAAACCCGTGCCGCTCGACGCAACGGGCCGCGGCTCGTACGCGCTCGACCTCTCGAGCGAGGTCGAAGGCCCCGGCGAGGCAAAGACGTTCGAGAAGAAGATCCCGTTCGCGATCACGCCGAAAGGGGCCGCGCAAGAGACGGGGCAGCTCACCGCGCGAACCGCCATCGTGCCTCTCGCGCTCGACGCGCCGGGCCGCGAGCTCGTGACCGACAAGACGACGGCAGCCGTCGCAGGGCAGACGCGCCCGGGCACGGTCGTGACCGTGGGCGGCCAGCCTGCGAGCGTGGATGCGCAAGGCCGCTTCGGCGTGCGGGTCGAGCTGCCGCCCTCGGGGGAGAAGATCCTCGACATCATGGCCGCGTCTCCGCCGCTCGCGCCGCGCATCGTGAAGGCTCGCGTGGTGCGCGTCGGCTCACTCGGCGAGGGCGCGAAGCTCCTCGATGCGGAGTCGCCGGCGACGTTCGAGGTGTTCGGCGCCGACCCCGCGTCCAAAGCCGGAACGAAGGCGGTGCTCGAAGGCGAGGTCCTCGATGCGCGCGTATCGGCGGGTCACACCATTCTCCTCGTCGACGACCGGAGCGGCTGCGCAAAGGGGGCTTCGTGCCTCGTGCGCGTCGAGCACGGCGACGAAGACAAGGTCGCGCGCGGCGACGTCGTGCGCGTCTACGGCCGGGTGAACGGCGCGGTCAGCGCGAGCGGCAAGACCGTGCCGGACGTCGGCGCCTCGCTCGTGCTCGTCGTTCGCAAGGCCGGGAGCACGAAGTGAAATCCCCACGCGCGCGCGCCACGGTCGGCGCGGCGTCGGTCGTCGCGTGCGTCGCGCTCGCGCTCGGCATCGGACGTGAAGCCGACGCCCAGCGGTTCGATCCGCGGCGTCCCGCCGTGTTCGTGGTCGGCACGCCGGGCGGCGCGTCACCGACGTTCCGGGGTGACGCGCATCGCAGCGGCCTGGCGAAGGAGCCGCTGCCCTCCGGCGCTCTCCGAATCGCATGGCGGAAGAACATCGCGCTCAGCGTGGATCAGCCCGCGCTCGTGGGTGCCGACGGCCTCATCGCCGTCGTGAGCGCATCGCGCGGCGACGTCGTCTTCATCGACGGTGAGGGAGTCGACGTCGCGCACGTCACCGCCGGCACCAGTGCGGTTGGCCCTGCAACGATGACGTCGGACGGGACCGTGGTCTTCACGACGACGACCGGCGAGGCCGTCGGCGTTCGTCGCTCGCTCGCGCGGCCTCGCTTCGTGGCGCGCATCGGGGGCGAGCGCAACGTCCGCGCCGCTCCTCTGTCGCTCGACGACGGCGGCGTCGTCGTCGCGAGCGCGTTCGACCTCGTCGTTCTGGACGCCGAAGGCAACGTGCGCGCGCGCGTCTCCCTGCCGGAAGCGCCCGCCGCCCCGCTCGTCGCGAGCGGCGACAAGATCATCGCGGTGACCGCGACCGGCGCGGTGTTCGGGTGGACGCCGGGTCGCGAGCCGGTGCGCGTCGGGTCGTTCGGCGCGCCCGTCGACGGCGCCGCGGCGCTCACGCCGGCGGGGACGCTCGTTGCCGTCATCGAAGGCAACCATCTGGTCGAGCTCGACCTCGCGCGCGGCGTCCGGAGCACGCGGTCGATCTCCACGGCGGGGCTCTACCTCGGTCCGCCTTCGCTTCGGACGCTGCCGAACGGAGCCACTGCGACGACGCTCCTCGGCCTCACGCCTGCCCGCGGCTTCGTCGTGACGATCGACGCGGCGGGACAGGAGCTCGCGCGCGCGCCCATCGCGAGCGTGACGAGCGGACCGCTGCCGGACGGAGGGACGGCGCCCCTCGTTGCTCCGCCGCACGTCGGGCCGCTCGTCGATGGTCGCGGCGCGGTGGCGTTCGCGGCGACGGACGGACACGTCGGGATGATCACCGCCGACGGCGCGGTGGACACGATCGGCGAGCTCATCTGTACGCGGAGCGGCTCGTCTGCCGGGATCGCCGGTCTGACCTCGTATGCGCGCGGGTCCTTCCTCGTGACGTGCATGGGCGGCGCGGTCGTCCGCGTGTCCGGAGCCGAGCCGGACACGCGCCTCCGCCCGTCACCCGCGACGGGAACGCCGGCGCCGCCGTGAGCGCGAGCCGCCCTGGCATGCGGCCATGAAACTGCCTATAGTCGGCGCATGATCACGATCACGGATCGCGCGGCATCGAAGGTCAGGGAGATCGCCGAGGCCGAGGCGCTCAACGAGCAGGGGCTCCGCCTGCGTGTCGTCGGCGGCGGTTGCGCCGGCTTCACCTACGACCTCTACTTCGAGGATCAGGTCACGGACATCGACGAGGAGTTCGAGTCGAACGGCGTGAAGCTCTACGTCGACCCGCTGAGCTTCCAGTACCTCGAGAACACCGAGATCGACTACGTCGAAGGCGTGCACGGCTCCGGCTTCAAGTTCAACAACCCGCAGGTGACCGGCAGCTGCGGCTGCGGTTCCTCGGTGAAGTTCTGATGCAAGGCGGGGGCTTCCCTCCTCCGGGCGGCGGCGGTGGCTACGGAGGTCCCCCGCAGGGCGGCGGCCCCCCGTACGGCCAACCGCAAGGTCCGTACGGACAGCAGCCCCCGCACGCGCAGCAGCCCGCGCAGCAAGGCTACGGACAGCCGCAAGCTCCGTACGGCCAGTCGCCCGCGTACCCTCCGCAGCAAGGCCAGCAAGGGTACGGACAGCCTCAAGCTCCCTACGGTCAGCCGCCGGCCGGCGGCTACGGTGCACCCCAAGGTCACGCCCAGGGTCACGCGCCGATGAGCCCCTACGCGCCGCCGCAGGTGCAGCCCTTCGCCTCGCCGTACACGGCCATGGGGACGAGCTGCCCGCGCTGCCAGGGAGCGAACCTTCATCGTCCGGGGTTCACCTGGTGGGGCGGCATCATCGGCCCGAAGCTCCTGAACCACACGGTCTGCGGCGGATGCGGCTTCGGCTTCAACGCGAAGACGGGCAAGTCGAACCAGACCGCGATCGCCATCTATCTCGGCGTCGGCGTCGCGCTCGCGATCTTCTTCATCATCCTCCGTATCGCGCTCGACTGACGCTCGGCCGCTCGCGTTCGAGCGACGAGGGCCCCGAAGCCGGCAGAACCGGCGCATCGCCGAGAGCGCGCGTCCGCCGACGCGGCTTGACAAGCGGGCGTGTGTCCACCACTGTGCGTATCCGTTCATCAAGATACGCGGATACATGGAGCTCGCCCAGTACGTCGGCACGCTGAACCTGCTCGGCGACGAGAGCCGCATTCGGCTCTGCGCGCTCTTGCGGGATCGCGAGCTCACGGTCACCGATCTCGTGCGCGTCACCGGGATCTCCCAATCGCGCGTGTCGACGCATCTGGCGCGGCTCCGCGAGGCGGGGTTCGTCCGCGACCGGCGCGAGGGCCAGCACGCGTACTACGCGCTCTCGGGAGACGCGTTGCCTCGCACGGCGAAGGCGGTCCTCGACGAGGCGACGGCGTCGACGGATCCGACGCTCGATGGCGATCGCCGCAGGCTTCGTGAGCTCGACGCGGAGCAGCGCGGCCGCTTGCCGGACTCGTTCGCCGGCAAGATGGACCTCCACTATTCGCCGGGACGAACGTGGCCATCGCTCCTCGTCGGGGTCGCCGCCCTCCTCCGGCTGGGAGACGTGCTCGACGTCGGCTCTGGCGACGGCGCGGCGGCGAGCTTCGTCGCGCGGCGCTGCAAGACGCTCACGTGCATCGATTCGAGCGCTCGCATGATCGACGCGGCCACCGCGCGGTTCGCGAAGCTCCCTCACGTGCGTGCGGAGGTCGCCGACGTCCACGCGCTCCCGTACGGCGCGTGCTCCTTCGACACCGTCCTCGTGTTCCACACGCTGACGTACGCGGCCCAGCCGCAAAAGGCGCTCGAAGAGTGCGCGCGCGTCCTCCGGCCAGGCGGGCAGATCGTCGTGCTTTCGCTGGACGAGCACGAGCACCACGACGTCACCGCGCCGTACGGAGAGCGCCACGCCGGGTTCTCGCCGCGTGCGCTGAAGCGCCTCCTCGGCCGCGCATCGCTCGTGGTCGAGACGTGCGAGGTCGCCTCGCGCGAGCCGAAGAAACCCCACTTCCAGGTCGTCCTCGGCGTCGCCGAGAAGCCCGTTTCGTCCTCCTCGAACCATCCCTGAGCCCGAGCATCCCCATGGCCAACGACATCCATCCGCTCCAGAAGCTCCTCGCGCAGCGCATCGCCATCATCGATGGCGCCATGGGCACGACCATCCGGACGTACGGCATGGCCGAGAAGGACATCCGTGGGACGCGCTTCGCCGATTCGCAGAAGGATCTGCTGAACAACGGCGACATCTTCTCGCTCACGCAGCCGAAGATGATCATGGACATCCACCGGCGCTTCCTCGAGGCCGGCGCCGACATCATCGAGACGAACACATTCGGCGCGACGAGCATCACGCAGAGCGAGTTCTTCGTCGACGATCCGCGCGAGCACGGCGGCCGCAAGGACCCGGCGTTCTACGCGAAAATCATCGAAGACAAGTTCCTGAACGACCTCGCCTGGGAGATCAACGTCGAGTCGGCGAAGCAGTGCCGTATCGAGGCAGATCGCGCGGCGAACAACGACGGCTCGCCGCGCTTCGTGGCCGGCGCGATCGGGCCGCTCACCGTCTCGCTCTCGAACTCGCCCGATGCGGACGACGCCGGCTTCCGCGTCGTCACCTTCGATCAAGTGAAGGCCGCCTACGTGCACCAGGTCCGTGCGCTCCTCGCGGGCGGAGTCGACGTGCTGCTCGTCGAGACCATCTTCGACTCGCTGAATGCCAAGGCTGCGCTCGTCGCGATCCAGGAGGTCTTCGAGGCCGATGGGAAGCCGGTGCCGGTCATGATCTCCGCCGCGGTCGGACGCGGAGGCGAGACGATGATCTCGGCGCAAACGCCCGAGGCGCTCTGGAACGCGGTGAAGCACGTGAACCCCCTCTCGATCGGGCTCAATTGCTCGCTCGGGCCGGACCTCATGTACCCGTTCCTCTCCGAGCTCTCGGAGAAGTCGAACGCGGCGGTCTCGTGCTACCCGAACGCGGGCCTCCCGAACCCGCTGTCGCCCACCGGCTTCGACCTCGAGCCGGAAGACATGGGGCGCTACCTCGCGCAGTTCGCCGAAGGCGGGCTCGTGAACATCGCAGGCGGCTGCTGCGGAAATACGCCCGAGCACATCGCGGCGATCGCCAAGGCGCTCACCGGCCGCACGCCGCGCACGCCGAAGACGTCGGTTGCCGTTGCGGACGACGTGTTCCGTCCGCTCCGCCTGTCGGGCTCGCTCCCGTTCACGCAGCAGGAGCGCGTGTTCATGATGATCGGCGAGCGCACGAACGTCGCCGGCTCGCCGAAGTTCGCGAAGCTGATCAAGGAAGGCAAGTACGAGGACGCCGTCGCCATCGCGCGTCAGCAGGTCGAGAACGGCGCGAACGTGATCGACATCTGCATGGACGAGGGCATGATCGACGGCGTCGCCGCGATGACCCGCTTCGTCTCGCTCCTCGCGAGCGAGCCCGAGGTCGCCAAGGTGCCGTTCATGATCGACTCCTCGAAGTGGGAGGTGATCGAAGCGGGCCTCCGCTGCCTGCAGGGCAAGGGGATCGTGAACTCGATCTCCCTCAAGGAGGGTGAAGAAGCCTTCCGCGAGCGCGCCCGCGCGGTACGCCGCTACGGCGCCGCCGTGGTCGTCATGGCCTTCGACGAGCAGGGTCAGGCCGCGACGCTGGAAGACAAGATCCGCATCTGCGAGCGCGCCTACCGCATCTTGACGTCCGAGCTCGGCTTCCCGCCCGAAGACATCATCTTCGACCCGAACGTCCTCACGGTCGCGACGGGCATCGAGGAGCACAACAACTACGCCGTCGACTTCATCGAGGCGACACGCTGGATCAAGAAGAACCTCCCGCACGCGAAGGTCAGTGGCGGCATCTCCAACGTGTCGTTCAGCTTCCGCGGCAACAACGTCGTGCGTGAAGCCATGCACTCGGCGTTTCTCCTGCACACCATTCGCGCCGGGCTCGACATGGGCATCGTCAACGCGGGCATGCTGGAGGTCTACGAGGAGATCGAGCCCGAGCTCCGCGAGCTCGTCGAAGACGTCCTCCTGAACCGCCGCCCGGACGCGACCGAGCGGCTCGTCGACTTCGGCGAGAAGCTGAAGGCCTCCGGCGCCGGCGCGGGCCCCGCCGAGAAGAAGACCGAAGAGTGGCGTAGCGGCACGGTCGAGGAGCGGCTCTCGCATGCCCTCGTGAAAGGCATCGACACGTACATCGACGCGGACACCGAAGAGGCGCGCGCGAAGCTCGGCCGCCCGCTCTCGGTCATCGAGGGACCGCTGATGGACGGCATGAGCGTCGTCGGCGACCTGTTCGGTGCCGGCAAGATGTTCCTGCCGCAGGTCGTGAAGTCCGCGCGCGTGATGAAGAAGGCGGTCGCCTATCTCACGCCTTTCATGGAGGCCGAGAAGGCCGCGCGCAAAGACGCGGGCGAAGCCGTACGAACGCAGGGCAAGGTCGTCCTTGCAACGGTGAAGGGCGACGTCCACGACATCGGCAAGAACATCGTCGGCGTCGTACTCGCCTGCAACAACTACGAGGTCATCGACATGGGCGTCATGGTCTCGTGCGAGAAGATCCTCGAACGCGCGAAGACCGAGAACGCGGACGTCATCGGCCTCTCCGGGCTCATCACGCCGTCGCTCGACGAGATGACGCACGTCGCGCGCGAGATGGAGCGCCTCGGGTTCAAGCAGCCGCTCCTCATCGGCGGCGCGACGACGAGCCGGGCGCACACCGCGGTGAAGATCGCCCCGCACTACAGCCAGCCCGTCATCCACGTGCTCGATGCGAGCCGCGCCGTTCCCGTCACGACCACGCTCCTCAGCGACAAGAAGGACGAGTTCGTCGCGCAGCACCGCACCGAATACGAGCAGCTCCGCCGACTGCACTCCGGAACGAAGCAGAAGCTCGTGCCGCTCGAGACCGCGCGCGCGAACCGCACGCCCATCACCTGGCGTGCGGAAGACGTGGCGCAGCCCGAGCACACGGGCGTGCGCGAGATCGAAGTGCCGCTCGACGCGCTCCGCGGCTACATCGACTGGACGCCGTTCTTCCACACGTGGGAGCTCCGCGGCGTGTACCCGAAGATCCTCGAGCACGAGACGTACGGCGCGCAGGCGAAGCAGCTCCTCGCCGAGGCGAACGCGATGCTCGACACGATCATCGCCGGCAAGCTGCTGCGCGCCCGCGGCGTGTACGGCCTCTTCCCTGCGAGCGCGGTCGGCGACGACGTCGAGCTCTACGCGGACGACTCTCGCAGCAAGGTGGCCGCCGTCTTCCACTTCCTGCGCCAGCAGTCCGAACGAAAAGACGGCGCGCCGAACCGCTCGCTGGCGGACTTCGTCGCGCCGCGCGAAAGCGGCTTGCCGGACCACATCGGCGGCTTCGCGGTCTCCACCGGATTCGGCCTGAAGGAGCTTTGCGACGGCTATCGCGCGAAGCACGACGACTACAACGCGATCATGGCCGAGGCTCTCGCCGACCGCCTGGCCGAGGCGTTCGCCGAATACCTCCACGAACGCGTGCGTCAGGAGTGGGGCTACGGCAAGGGCGAAGACCTCGCGGCCGCGGACCTCATCGCCGAGAAGTACCGGGGGATCCGCCCTGCTGCGGGGTATCCCGCGTGCCCCGACCACACGGAGAAGGGCACGCTCTGGAGCCTTCTCGACGTCGAGGCGAAGACCGGCATCCAGCTCACCGAGTCGTTCGCGATGTGGCCGGGCTCGAGCGTCAGCGGTCTCTACTTCGCGCATCCCGAGTCGCGGTACTTCACCCTCGGCAAGATCGATCGCGATCAGGTCGCCGAGTACGCAACGCGCAAGGGAATGACCGTCGCGGAGGTCGAGCGCTGGCTCGCGCCGAACCTCGGCTACGACCCGGCCGCGAAAGAGGAAAGCGTGGCCACAAAAGACGCCCGGCCCGCAGCGTGAGCTGCGAGCCGAGTGGTCGACGTCGTCCGTAAGCCGAGTTCTGTTCCGCATCAGGGTCGCCCCTGATGCGGCGGCGATCATTCCTCTAGGGCGGCCGTTACCGGACGCCTCGAGCAGCCTACCCGCGGGCTCGGGCGAGTCACCCTTCGCAGTCTTCCCTTGCGGGTCGAGCTGCACGCCCGCCTATGCGGCCTTGCTCCCGATGGGGTCTGCCTTGCCGTCTCCGTTGCCGGACACGCGGTGGGCTCTTACCCCGCCGTTTCACCCTGGCCTGCCGACTCTCGCGAGCGAGGCAGGTGGTCTCTTCTCTGTTGCACTTTCCTTCGCGTTACCGCGACCGGGCGTTACCCGGCATCGTGCTCTGCGGAGCTCGGACTTTCCTCCCGTCACGCTTCCGCTCCACCTCGCGGTGGCGCGGAGTTCGCGACCGACGAACGCCTGTACGGCATCGACGCGGCGCAAGGTGACACTGCTTGGGCTTCGGTGCAATGCCGCTGGCGACGCCGCGCGCGCGCAGCCATGGTGAAGGCTCACTCATGCGAGACCTCGTCACCGAGCTCTGTTCTCCCGCCTGCGCGGGGCGTGCGCCAGGCACCCCCGGCGGCATCCGTGCGCGATCGCTCGTCGTCGACGCGCTGCGCGCGGCGGGGCTCGATCCCTACGAGCAGCGCATCGGATCGTCGGGCGGCGCGAACGTGCTCGCGACGCTGCCGGGCGCCGTCGATCGATGGGTGCTCGTCGCAGCGCACTACGACCACCTCGGCGCGCGTGGACGGGACTTCTATCCCGGCGCTGACGACAATGCTGCGGCGGTCGCCATCCTCGTCGAGACGGCGCGCCGACTCGCCGCTCGACGCGCCGACGGCCGCGGCGTCATCGTCGCGGCGTTCGACGCCGAAGAGCCGCCGTACTTCCTCACCGGGCAGATGGGCTCGGCGTACTTCGCCGCGCACGCGCCCGTGCCGCTCGAGTCGATCGACATGATGGTGTGCATGGATCTCGTCGGTCATGCGATGGGGCCCGAGGGGCTCCCGGCCGACGTCAGGAGCTCGCTGTTCGCGCTCGGGGCCGAGCGCAGTCGCGGCACCGCGGCGCTCGTCGACGGAATCGCGCGCGCGGAGGCGGACGTCGTCGTGCGCCGCGCCGACGCCGAGATCATCCCGCCGCTTTCGGACTACGACGCGTTCTGGAAACGCGAGCGCCCCTTCTTGTTCCTCACGTGCGGGCGCTCGGCGCGGTACCACACCACGCGCGACACACCCGAGCACCTCGATTGGTCGAAGATGGATGCGACGGCGCGATGGCTCGAGCGCTTCGTGCGCGCATCGTGCGAGCGGCCGGACGACCGCGTGGTGTTCACCGCCGACGGCCGGGACGACCGGGCCACCCTGACGAGCGTGCTCGACCTCGTGCGGTCCCTCGAGACCATGTCTCCCGCGGCGGCATCCGGTGCGGCGATGGCGCGCGAGCTGCTCGAACGATGCGACGCGAGCGGCCGCTTGCCCGCGTCGCTGGCGAGTGGACCGCCCTCGCTCGTCGCCGCCCTCGAGAACGCGCTCGCCTGACGCTCACGCGCCGCTGGCGGAAGGCGTCGCCGTCGCGTGTACGGCATGCGGCCGAACGAACGCGAGCGCGGTGACGAACGGCACGACGACGAGGCCGTAGCGGCCCGCACCGAAGAACACGGCGTGCGTCGCGGCCGTGGCCAGGATCACGGCGGCGGTCGCCGAGACGACGACGGGTGCACGCTCGAGCGCGCGAAAACCGAGCAGCACGATCCCGAGCGCGCACGCGAGATAGCCGAGCACGCCGGGAACGAGCACGCACGCGACGAGACCTCCGACGCAAACGACCTTGCGCGCGAACGGCCGCGGGCCGCGCAGGCGGACGACGGTGACGAGCGCCGCGGCCAAGAGCATGCGCGAGACGAGCGTCTCGACGGCGCCCAAGGCGACCTTCGCGCGATACGGGAAGCGCTCGGGATTCGCCGCGTGCAGGTACCACGGGGCGGCTCCGAAGTAGTCGAACGTCTGGCGCAGCTTCGCCGGGGCACGCGCGAGCCAAGCGCCGGGATGCGCGGCGATGTCCGCGAGCGCCGCGCGCCCGAAGCATGCGTCCTTGGCTGCCTCCGCGAAGACCTCACGGCACGCGTCGGGCACCTTCATCTCGTGCCATCCGCCGTCGGTCGTCTGTGTGCCGATCGCGAGGTTCCACCCGCCGTTCACGCTGACGAGCGCGCACTTCTCCATGCGCACGCAGTTCCGCGCCGTCCACGGCGCGCACACCGCGAGCGCGACGACGAGCACGGCCACCGCGCTGCGCAGGCGCGCTGGCCACGTCGGCGCGCGCGCGACGAGCCATCCCAGCACGGGCGCGAGCGCGACGAGCTGCGGCCGGACGAGCGTCGCGAGCCCCATGAAGACGCCGCACGCAACGACCGCCACGCGAGAACGCGTCGCCCACGCGCCCCGACGCGTTCGAGGCGCGCGCGACTCTTCTCGTGCACGCACCGCGAAGGCCGCGGCGACGACGAGCAGCGACGCCGCGGCGCCCTCCGTCATCAGCGCCGCCGTGTACGGCACGAGCGCGGGATGCAGCGCGTACACGATGCCGCCGACGAGCGCGAGCCGTTGCGACGTCGCGCGCGACAGGAGCGCGTGCACGCCCCATGAGCCGGCGCCACCGAGCGCGACGTTCACGAGCATGGCAACGACCGGCCGCGCGCCGAAGACGGCGTACGCGAGCCCGAGCGCCGCCGGATAGCCGACGGGATAATGCGCGGCGTACGTGACCACGCCGTCGGGCCAGAGCCAGGTGTACCCGGCGCCCTGCGCGATCCGCTGCGCGACCACGTGGTAGTAGCTGCCGTCCGCCGTCGGCGGGATCGATCCCGCGGCCCAGGCGACGACCACGAGGCGCGCGAGCAGCGCCGCGCCCGTCACGACGAGCGCGTCCCGCCGCGCCGTCGTGCGGCCCGTCGTCAAGGAGCGAGCCCCAGCGACTCGAGCGCGACCATCACCTCGCACGCGGGAAGCCCGACCACGTTCGTGTACGACCCTTCGATGCGCGCGACGAGCGCGGCCCCGAGGCCCTGCACGGCATAGGCGCCCGCCTTGTCGGCGCCCTCGCCGCTCTCCGCGTACGCGCGGACCTGCTCCGCCGAAAGGGCCCGAAACATGACGCGCGTGATCACCGTCTCGGCGTGGAGCACGCGCGCGGGGCTCTCCGTGCTGCCGATCGCAAAGCGCGTCCACACCTCGTGCGTGCGGCCGGCGAGGCGCGCGATCATCGATTCGGCGTGGGCCGTCGACGTCGGCTTCCCGAGAATCGTCCCGTCGTCGATGACCGACGTGTCCGCGACGAGCACGGCCGCGGTCGTGCGCACGTCTTCGGCCACGAGAACGCGGCTGCCCTCTCCGAAGACGGCAGCGACGGCGGCGAGCTTCGCCTCGACCACGCGCTCGAGGTACGGCGCGGGCCCCTCGCCCTCGCGGGTCGACTCGTCGGCTCCGGCGACGTGGACGACGAACGGAACGCGGAGGTTTTGCAGGATCTCGCGGCGCCGCGGCGATCCGCTGCCGAGGAGGATGGGGCGAGAGGACGGCATGCGCGGGCTCGTTCTTTTCCCAATGAAGCCGAAGAGTCAACTCTGGTATGGTGCCGCCACATGCGACCGCGTCGGGCCAAGGGCGCAGCTGTCGGGCTCGCCGTGCTCACGCTCCTCTTGGTGAGAGCGAGCGAGGCGCGGGCAGCCGAATGCAGTAACCCGCTCGTCAGCACGTGCATCAACAGCGAGACGTACTGGCCGACGCCCGGGCCCATGCGCTTCGCGGCCGTCGCCGGGACGGAGACCGTCGCGCGCGGACAGGTCGGCTTCGGCCTCGTCGCCTCGTACCTGTCGCGGCCGATCGTGCTGCGCATCGCCTCGCCGGGCCCGGGCGGCAGCGATCAGTTCGTCGTCGACAATCAGGTCACCGGGAACTTCCTCTTCGCGTACGGCGTCACGAACCGCCTCCAGCTCGACTTCGCGCTGCCCGTCACCTTCGTCCAGACCGGCGCCGGGACGAGCCCGCTCACCGGCGGCGAAGACCTGCGTGACACGGCGGTGCGCGACCTCCGCTTCGGCCTGGCTTACGCGCTCGTGCCTCGCCTCCGCGTCGCGCCCGATCTCCAGGGGACGGACGGTTCGGCGGGGCGCGGCTGGTCGCTCGCCGCGCGCATGACGTTCGTGGCACCCACGGGCGACAGCAGCGACTTCGCGGGCGAGCGCGCCGCCGTGTTCGCGCCCGGCATCAGCGCCGACTACCGCTATCGCTTCCTCTTCGCGGGCGCCGAGGTCGGCGCGCGCATCCGTCCGATCACCGAGTTCGCCGGTGCGCGCGTCGGCACGCAGCTCGTGACCGCGCTCGGCGTCGGCGCCGACGTCCTCGATCGCGATCGCCTCTCCGTGATGGCCGAAGCGCGCGCCTACCCGAACTTCGTCGAGCAGCACACGACGTCGCAGTCGGCATTCGAGACCGTGAGCCGCCCGAACGGCAAGCACATCCTGCCTGCCGAGTGGCTCCTCACCGTGCGCACGGCTCCGATGCTCGCGGGCGACGTCTCGTTCTTCGCGAGCGGAGGCGGACCGCTGCCGCTCGGAGAAGAAAAGGCGATCACCGTCCCTCGCTTCCGCTTCCTGCTCGGCGCGGTCTACGCGCCGGGAGGGCGCGATTCGGACGGTGACGGAGTGCTCGACAAGGACGACGCGTGTCCGCGTCAGGCGGGCGTACGCGGCGGGGAGCGCCCGGGCTGCCCCGCGGAGGAGAACAGACCATGACCGTCTCGACGTCGGGGGCGCGCCACCTCCTCCTCACGCTTCCCGAGGGCGCGCGGTTGCCCGATGCGCTGCTCGCCGCCCTCCGCGACGAGGTCGTGCTCGGTGGCTGGATGCGCGCGAGCGGCGTGCTCGCGGATGTGCAGCTGCGCGCGCTCGATCCACGCGCCGCGGGTCAGGGCGCGGCGCGACGCATCGCCGGCGCCGTGCAGGCGGTGACGCTGGAAGGAAGCATCGGCATGGCTTCCGGCGACGTGTCTTGCGGGATGCGCGCGGTGCTCGCGCGCGAAGGCGAGCTCGGGCACGAGACCTTCGCCGGTGACATCGTCGAAGCACGCGTCGTCGCCCTCGAGGTGCTGGTGACCGCATTCGACGACGTGACCGCCGAGCGCCGCCTCGATCGGTCCGGCGTGTGGATCGCCGAAGCAAGCGGCGCATCGGCGGGAGCGAATGCGCCGGCCGCGCGTCCCGCCCCGCCCCCGCAAGCCGCGCCGTCGGAGCCGCGGGTCGCGCCCGCCACCGCCCCGTCATCGCCGTCGCCGGCGCCCGCGCCTACCCCTGCGGCCACGAGCTTCTCGGACGTCGTGCGCGCAGGCCTCGAGAGCCCCCCGCCTGCGCCGGCCGCGCCGCCGCCCCCCGCAGCGCCCGCTGCCGCCGCGCCGCCGAGGCCGTCGCCGACGTTCAGCGTGCCCGGAGGCATGCCGATGAAGCCGGTGCGCCCGGTGCAGGCCGAAGAAGAGGAACAGCAGCTCCCGGACGCCGGCGACACCGTCGAGCACTTCGCGTTCGGCCGCTGCGAGGTCGTGAAGACGGACGGCGATCGCCTCCACGTCCGCCTCGGCAAAGACGGGCGCATCAAGGAGATCGCGCTCGAGATGCTGAAGGTGTCGCCGCTGCCCCCGGCCGAGGGGCAGACGTCGCGGCACTGGAAGCTCGCGCGGAAGCTCTGACCGCGTTCGACGACGCGAGGCCTGCTCAGGGGAACGCGCGTACGCGGGCCGAACGCTCGCCGACGCGGAGCTCGGTGCCGGGCTTCGCGTGCGCCCACTTCACCATCGCGATCGCCACGGCCTTGTCGCTCGTGGGCCCGACAATCGCGCTCTTCACGTCGCCCACCGCTTCGCCCGCCGGCGTCGTCACCGCCGCGCCTCTTTCGGGCGCGAGCTCTCCTTCGATGTCGAGGGGCACGAGCTTCCGCTTCACGTGGCCGCGGTGCTCGAGCATGTAGACGACCTCCTGCCCGAGGTAGCAGCCTTTCGAGAACGAGACGGCGAGCTTCTCGAGCGCCGCCTCTTGCGGGTAGAGCGTCGCGTCGACCTCCACGCCGAAGCGCGGGAGCCCGCGCTCGATGCGCACCGCTTCCAGCCCAGCTTCGTCGCCGACCGCGCCGCCCGCGTCGGAGACGGCGCGAGCCAACGTTTCTTCGAGGGCCGCAGCCGCGTCGACCGGCGCAGCGACGACCACGTCCCCTTGCCCGAGCCACTCGAGCGTTCCGGCAAACGTGCCGTGTCCCGCGAGCGCGCTCGCCTTGGGACCGTGCGCCGAGAACAGCACGAGGTCGCTGGCCGTCAGCTCCGCGTCTTCCATGATGAGGTAGTGGTCGAGCGCCGCGAGCGTTGCCTCGCGGAGGCCGCGCGGAACGAAGAGGGCGAGCGCGTCGCCCGCGCGCGACGGGACGACGAAGAGATCCGTCTGGATGCGGCCCTTCTTCTCGACGAGGAGCCCGTACGCCGCCTGCCCAGGCCCGAGCTTCGCGAGATCGCACGTCACGAGCCCGTTCAGCCAGGTCGCCCGATCCGATCCCGTCACGACGATCGCCGCGCGGTCGTTCGCTCGCACGAGGACCACGGAGTCACGCGCCGCCGCCGCTTGGTCCTTCACGCCCGCAACGCTCACCGTCATGCGCTTTTCTTGGCACGTACCGCGGCGGACCGCGCTGAAAATCGACGCTGTTCGCTTGACGCCCACGCCCTCGGAGGGTCAGGGTGTTCCGCACTCGCGCCAATGTCCGGGATCGGGGTCATCTACAACCCGCGCAGCGGACGCAATCTGCGCGACCCACGCGCGGCGCAGCGCCTGATGCGCACGCTCGGTGACCACGGCGTCGTCCGCGAAGCGAGCTCGATCGACGAGCTCTACCGCGTCGCGGAGGACTTCAAGCGCCTCTCGATCGACGTGCTCGGCATCAGCGGCGGCGACGGCACGAACGGCGTCACCATCACCGGGTTCCTCGACGTCTACCAAGGGAGCGCGCTCCCGCAGCTCGCGTTCCTCCGCGGCGGCACGATGAACACCGTCGCGAACTCGGTCGGCGTGCGCCGCGGGCCTCCGGAAGGGCTCCTCACCCGCCTCATCCAAGCCTACGTCGCGCGCGCGTCGCGCCCGCTGGAGGACGTCGAGCGGCACGTCCTCCGCCTGCAAGGCGAGCGCGCGCGTCCGGTCGCGGACGACGAGCCTGCGCCGAGCACGTTCCCCCTTCCTTCCAAGTACGGCTTTCTCTTCGGCACCGGCGTCGTCTACGGCTACCTCGCGGAGTACTACCGAGGCGGTCCGCCGAACCCGGTCGTCGCTGCGAAGACGCTCCTCCGCGGCGTCGGGAGCACGATCGTGCGCGGCGAGATGATCCGCCGCATGGCCGCGCCGTTCCGCGGTAGCGTCGAGCTCGAGGACGGCACGGTGTGGCCGGAGCAGGAGTTCCTCTCCGTCGCCGGCGGGACCATCGACCAGATCGGGCTGAACTTTCGGCCGTTCTACCGCTTCGACGAGCGCCCCGGCGCGTTCCACATCCTCGGCATCCACACGAGCCCGCTCGGCTTCGTCTCCCAGCTGCCGCGGATTTGGCGCGCGGCACCGATGCGGCCTGGGCACACGCTCGAGGCCACGACGCCGCATGCCATCGTGCGCTCGCCGGCCTACCCCATCCGGTACATGGTCGATGGCGACCTCCACGAGTGCGACGGACCGCTGCACGTCTCGATCGGGCCTCGCGTCCGCATCGTGGTCGGCACCTGAGCCGCGAGGCCCGCTGGCTTGCGCGAAGGGCAGCCTCTCTTTAATCTGCCTCGCACGATGCGAGCGCTCACCCTTGCCTTCGCGACATGCCTCGCGCTCGGCGCGGGTGGCTGCGCGTCGGCCGGCGGCAGGCAGCACACGGCGCTCGAAGCGCGCGCGCATGCCGAGGAGCTCTCGCCGGCCGAGTCCGAGCGCCTTGCGCGCGGCGAGACCGTCGTGCGCGAACAGACGTGGCAGATCGGCGATCGCCGGTACGTCGGCGGCTTCACGTACACGGTGCTCGATGCGCCGCCGGCCGAGGTGCTCGCGCTGCTCGATGACGTCGAGGCCTACCGCCGCGTCCTGCCGAAGACGAAGCAGGCGAAGCTCGTCGGGACCGACGGCGGCGACCGGCTCGTGGAGCTCGTGCAGGGCAACGCCCTCGTCGAGGCCGCGTACACGATTCGCCTCCGCAAAGACGAGAGCGAGGTGCGCTTCTGGCTCGAGCCGTCGCGCCCTCACGAGATCGACGATGCGTGGGGCTTCTTCCGCGTCGCGCCGTTCGTGACGAGCTCGGGCGAGCCTCGCGTCCTCTTCACGTATGCCGTCCTCGTCGACGTCGGCCCCGGAATCGTGCGTGAGCTCTTCGAGGAGAAGGTGCGCGCAGCGATGCTCTCGGTCCCGCAGCTCGTCCGCCGTTACGTGGCGGAGGCGCGGCCCGTCTACTGACCGATGCTGGGACGCGTCTTTGCCATCGCGATGAACACGTACCGCGAGGCCGTGCGCGCTCGCGTCCTCTTCGGCCTTCTCGCCTTCGCGCTCGCGACGTCGGTGTACTCGCTCGTCATCGCCGCGATGTCCGTGCGCCAAGAGATGCGCATCGTCGCGGACATCGGTGCCGGCTCGATCTCGCTCTACGCGGTGCTGACCACGATCATCCTCGGCGCGACGTCCCTGTACCGCGAGCTCGAGCTGAAGACGATCTTCCCGATCCTCACGCGCCGCCTTCGCCGCCACGAGTACGTCGTCGGCAAGTACCTGGGCATCCTCGCGACGATGCTCGTGTTCGTCGCGATCGACGGCGCGACGGTGCTCGGCATCCTCGCTTTCCAGTCGAAGCTCCACGTCGAGGTGACCGCCGCCGTCATCGCGGGCTTCGCGGCGGTCCTCGCCTTCCTGCTCGTACGGGCGAAGCACGCGCGCGTGTTCGTCGTGCTGCCGTGGGCGCTCGCGCTTTTTGCCGCCATGGCTCTCTGCGCGCACGGCGCAGGCGACGAACGGCAAGTGCTGCTGGTCTCCGCCGTCCTCACGCTCGGCGAGGTCGCCATCGTGGGGGCGATGGCGATGGTCTTCTCCTCGTTCTCTTCGCCGTTCCTCACCGCGATCTTCACGCTCTGGCTCTTCCTCATCGGGCGTTCGACCGACACGATGGCGAACATCCCCGAGCGCCTCTTCGGAAGCGGCATTCGGACGACGGGCAAGGTGCTGGCGAAGATCGTCCCGAATCTCACGGCGTACGTCCCGGGCCGGCCACTGCTGCTCGGTCAGCTCCCGGCCGTGCCGCTCGCGGGCTACGTCGGGCGGGCGTGGCTCGTCGCCATCGCCTACGCGTGCGTCCTCCTCACGCTGAGCGCCGTCATCTTCCGTAGGCGCGACTTCCAGTGAGCGGCGAGCCCGCGCCGGCCGACTACCGCGGGAGGACGTGGGCCGCTCTCGGAATCGCCCTCCTCGTCGCGGTGCTCGCGGTCGCTTGGGCTGGCCGCGTCGCAGAAGGGCGCCGGTCCCTTGCGGAGGCCGACGCCGCCGTCGCCCGCGGAGACACCTTCGACGCGATCATGGCGTCACGTGCCGCCGCCGAGGCGCGCTGCCCGACGTGCACGGCGCCCGACGAGGGCTATCGCCGCCTCGAGGCCATTGCGCGCGACGCCGAGGCGCGCGGCGACGACGCCACCGCGTTCGCAGCATGGCGCGCCGTTCGCGCCGCGCTCCTCGCCACGTCCGCCGCGAGCACGTCGAGCGAGCGCCGCACGCGCGCCGAGGCGGCGATCGCCCGGTTCGGTCATCGCATCGACGCGGCGGCCGTCGCCGCGGGCTCACCTCCGACCGTCGCTGCCGAGGAGCCGCGTCTCGCGGCCGCGCTCGCGACGCGCGACGTGCCGAGCGCCACCGCCTTCGCCGTCGTTGCCGCCGGGGCTCTCGTCTTCCTCTACGCCGCCGTCCGCTTCGTCCGCGGCCGCACTGCCGCGGTGGCCGACGGCGTCGCGGCTGGCGCGGGCGCGGTGTTCGCCGCGATCGGCGCGCTGTTCTTCTGACGCTATCTGCCGGGCTTCCGGCGGCCGAGCGTCCCGACGCACGTGAGCCCTCCAACGCGGGGTTGTACGCGCTCCCTGGCGTGTGGCAGAACGCGAGGCCTCATGCTGACCGTGCCGATGGACGAGCGGAAGGTCGCACGCTGCCGCGAGCTCGCGGCGAGCGTCGCCGACGACGTGCAACGCTACATCGACGGTCACACGTCCGTCGGTGTCGAGCGCACGATCCTGCGCGCGTACGGGGTCGAAGGTGTCGACGACCAAGGTGCGCCGCTCGTGAACCTGGTCGTCGACCGGTACGCGAAAGCCGGCTTGCTCGGCCGCGGCATCTCGTTCTACCTCGGCCGCGCCATCGCCGCCGGCGCGACCGACATCCAGGACGCCGCGGAGCGTCTTGCCTACGGTCGCGAGCTCGACGCCGGTGAGGGCGGGCCAACGGCCGAGCAGGTCCGCGGCGCGCTCGCTCCGTTCACCAAAGCTGCGGTCGAGCGCATCGATCGCGCGCGCCGCGAGCGCGAGGCGAACAAGGCTCGGACCGCACCGGGCGGGACGCCTCTGAAGTACGTCATCGTCGCGACCGGCAACATCTACGACGACGCGGTGCAGGCAAAGGCCGCGGCGTACGCGGGCGCAGACGTCGTCGCCGTCATCCGTGCGACGGCGCAGTCGCTCCTCGACTACGTGCCCGAAGGCGCGACGACGGAGGGCTACGGCGGCACGTTCGCGACGCAGGAGAACTTCAAGATCATCCGCCGCGCCACGGACGAGGCGGCGCTCGACTACGGCCGCTACATCCACCAGACGAACTATTCGTCCGGCCTCTGCATGTCGGAGATCGCCTGGATGGGCGCGGTCGAGCGGCTCGACATGCTGCTGAACGACGCGATGTACGGGATCCTGTTCCGCGACATCAACCCTTGCCGCAACTTCGTCGACCAGTACGTCGCGCGGCGCTTCATCGCGCGCGCCGGCATCGTCATCAACACGGGCGAGGACAACTACCTGACGACCGCCGACGCGGTCGAGAAGGCGCACACGGTCCTCGCGAGCCAATTCATCAACGAGGCGTTCGCGCGCCGCGCCGGCGTCGTCGACGAGCAGATGGGGCTCGGCCACGCGTTCGAGATCGACCCCTGGATCGAGAACAGCTTTCTCTACGAGCTCGCGCAGGCGCAGCTGATCCGGCAAGTGTTCCCGCGCCACCCCATCAAGTGGATGCCGCCCACGAAGTTCAAGACGGGTGACGTCTTCCAGAGCCACGTGCACGACGCGATGTTCAATCTCGTCGGCATCGCAACGCACCAGAGCATCGAGCTCCTCGGAATGTTCAGCGAAGCGATCCACAACCCGATGCTGATGGACCGCTATCTCTCGCTGAAGGCGACGAAGTACGTCTTCGGCGCGTGCAAGTCACTGGGCGACGAGATCACGATCCGCCCGGACGGCCTCATGGCGAAGCGCGCGGTGCAGGTGCTCGACGAGGCGCTCGCGCTCCTCGAAGAGGTCGACCGCGACACGATCTGGGAGGCGATCGCGCGAGGCGCGTTCGCGGACGTGAAGCGCTCGCGCACGGGCGGCAAGGGCTACTCCGGCGTGATGGATCGTTCGCCCGACTACCTGAATCCCGTCCTCGACGCGCTGGAGGCGAAGTAATGCACCCGACCTTCCCTTCCAAGCAGCTGCGCGCCTACGGCGACCGTCAAGGCGACGGGATGGTGCAGCTCTCGTTCGTGCTGGAGATGCCGCCGTCGGCGCGCGCGAGAGAGACGGCGAAGCGCTACGCGGAGCTCCACGGGCTTGCCGAGGCGCTCGTCACGACGATGGAGCCGTGCGCGGAGGGCTACACGTACTTCGTCGTCTACGGCCACTCGCAGCACTCGATCGACCCGTCGACGATCGACGTCCCGGAGGTCCGTACGGAGGCGCTCTCGCGCGAGGAGATCGAAAAGCGCGTGAAGGCGCGGCTCGGCAGGAAGATCGTCGTCGTCGGCGCGTGCACCGGCTCGGACGCGCATACCGTCGGCATCGACGCGATCCTGAACTACAAGGGCTACGCCGGCGACAAAGGCCTCGAGAGCTACAAGGCCTTCGAGGCCTACAACCTCGGCGCGCAGGTCGAGAACGAGCAGCTCGCCGAGCGCGCGCTGGCGCTGTCGGCCGACGCCATCCTCGTCAGCCAGATCATCACGCAGCGGAACTGCCACAAAGAGAACGCCCTCGCCCTCATCCAGCTCGCGAAGCAGCAAGGCTGGCGGAAGAACGTCGTGATGCTGCTCGGCGGGCCGCGCATCGACCACAAGCTCGCGCTCGAGCTCGGGTTCGACGCGGGCTTCGGCCCGGGCACGAAGCCGAGCGACGTGGCCTCGTTCCTCGTCGAATGGATGTGCGGGGATCGCGAGGGGGCGACCCACGCGATGGCGGCGGTCGGCGGCGGCGAGCGCGACGGCGCGGAGTAGGCGGCCGGCCGGGAAGAACAGCGGGCGCTCCCGCAGAACGGCGCTGGAGGAGCCTCGCGCGTTACGTGAGCGGCAGCGGCTGAACTCGCGAAGATCGCTCGTGTTTACGCGGAGTGCGGGGACGAAATGCC